>TARA_B110000008_G_scaffold262548_1_pt1 | contig 26930 bp, 26 predicted proteins | sample TARA_B110000008 | Tara Oceans TARA_B110000008 (sample SAMEA4396496) | marine metagenome | biome: Westerlies Biome; feature: [DCM] deep chlorophyll maximum layer (ENVO:01000326); material: water (ENVO:00002006), including particulate matter (ENVO:01000060) such as... | depth 40 m
AATTTTATCCATTATATTTCGGATTTTATCCAAAGCATCTTTATCATCCTTTGCTTTGTAATCCGTAACCCCTGAAATTTCGCAATGAGTAGTAGCACCGCCTAAAGTTTCGTTATCAATGCTCTCTCCAATAGCCGCTTTTACTAGGTAACTTCCTGCCAAAAATATACTTCCTGTTTTATCTACAATTAGTGCTTCATCACTCATGATAGGAAGGTAAGCACCTCCAGCAACACAAGCTCCCATAATTGCAGAAATTTGTGTAATTCCCATAGAGCTCATACGAGCATTATTTCGGAACATTCTGCCAAAGTGTTCTTTGTCTGGGAATATCTCATCTTGCATTGGTAAAAATACTCCTGCACTGTCCACCAAGTAGATAATTGGTAATCTGTTTTCCATTGCGATTTCTTGCAAACGCAAATTCTTTTTGGCTGTAATAGGGAACCAAGCACCTGCTTTTACGGTAGCATCATTGGCAACAACTATACATTGTTTTCCTGTTACATAAGTGATTCCTGCAACTACTCCTCCTGATGGGCAACCTCCATATTCAGTATACATTCCTTCACCAACAAAAGCGCCAATTTCTAAGAAATTAGCATCCGTATCTTTTAGGTAGTCAATACGCTCTCTGGCAGTAAGTTTTCCTTTGGCATGTTGTTTTTCTATCTTCTTCTTTCCACCCCCTAAAGCGACCTTAGCGTGTTTCCTTTTCATCTCCGAGATGAGTAACCTCATCTTATCATCATTCTTATTGAATTCTAAATCTGCCATTCTTTAATTTTTTACAAAAGTAAAAAATAGATGTTAGATATTAGTAATTAGATGTTAGACTTATTTTGTCTCAAATCTTATATCTCAGTACTAATATCTAGATTATGCAAGTAATCTGAACTTTCAGGTCCTAAATTAAAGAGTAAATCCAAGATAGATAGGTTAGGAATAAACCCATGTTTTTCCATAAATACTTGGTTGTATTTCTTTTGGTTTTCTGTTTCCCAATTGTGATTTCTTAAATCATAAAAATCACCTTTATGTAAATATTCGGTAGTTGTTTTGCTAGTGTTTTCTTCTTGTAAAAGGTCAAGAATTATATTTTGTAATTTACTATTGAAAACAACAAGATAATCTTCCTTTTCTTCAAAAATAGCTTGTAGTTCGTCCTTGTAATATTCAAAAAAAGGGGAGGAGTTATAAGCAGAAACAATAGCATTCCAATGTTCTTTTTGCCAGTTTTTTTTGTAGGAAATTTTTAGTTGTTGAATTATGGTTTTACTACTTCCTTTTCTTTCTTTAGGAATGCTTAGTCTTAGCTTTCCGTTAGCACCATATATTTCGCATCTGTTACGAATGCTTTGTTTTATAAAATGTTCATGCACTTCAACACTATAATTAGGGTGTTGCAGCAGAATAGCGTAATAGGAAATAGGGGCTAAGTAAGCGGTAGGTAATAGCGGATTATTTAACACTGCTGAACAATCTGCTCCATCTTATTTTTTTCAATCCTTCTGCATTTTTGTCCCAACTCATCCACACAAAAAGGGCTTTCCCTACAATATGATTTTCGGGTACAAACCCCCAAAAACGACTGTCAGCAGAATTATGGCGATTATCACCCATCATCCAAAAATAATCCATGGCAAAAGTATAGGTAGTGGCTACTTTATCATTGATGTAAATTTCACCTGCAACTACCTCTAATTTATTGTTTTCATAGCGTTCAATAATATCTTTATAAATAGATAAATTTTCAGTTGTGAGATTAATTGTCGCTCCTGCTGCAGGAATAGTAATAGGTCCATAATTGTCTACATTCCATTTGTAGTTTTCATCATGTGGAAAAATATAGTCAGCATACTTTCCTGCTTTTTCAACTTGCTTCTTTACATTAGTTACATTTGGGAATTTTGATAAAGCATCACGGCTTTCATTGGTTAGCGTAAGGTTGTACTCATTTTGATTACGCCCATAACCCCCTTCAGTAATATCATATTTTTCGTATAATATATTTGGGTTTAGTCCAGTCCCTTTTGTGCTCACATCATAGTGCCATTGTTTTTTCATTCCTTCTGGCTCTTCCTGTGGAGCATCATTTACTATTAGTTGAGCATCTCTGATTTCAATTTTATCTCCAGGAATACCAACACATCTTTTTACATAATTTTCTTTCTTATCCACTGGTCTTCCTAAAGTTTCGGCTGGCCAATTGAATACTACACAGTCATTTCTTTCCACAATACTAAGACCCTTCATTCTGTGGTAAGGCAGTTGTACAGCTTCAGTATATGATTTTCCACCACCTATTGGCATAGTATGATGAACTAAAGGAAATGCAATAGGTGTCATTGGTACTCTTGGTCCGTATGCAACTTTACTTACAAATAAAAAGTCACCAATCAACATTGATTTTTCCATGGATGAAGTAGGAATAGTATAAGCTTCAATAAGGAAAGTACGCAAAAGGGTAGCGGCAATTACTGCAAAAGTTATTGCATCAATCCAGCTGCTTACTTCACTTTTTTTCTTTTTTTCTTTTTTAACTCTTTTCTTCCAGAACTTGTAGTTTATAGTTTCCCAAAAAAGGAAATCACCAACAAATAATGGGATAAAGTATAGCCATTCTCCCTCAAGTAAATATACAAATACTGTCCAAGCTATAGTAAAGACTAAAAATGCAACTATGGTAAAGAACTTACCTAATATTTCTTTTATTTTTTTCATATTCTACTCTAACGATTTTTTAATTTTTTATTGTGCTAAAACATCTTGCATATTGAAAACTCCTTCTTTTCCAATTATCCATTCGGCAGCAATAATAGCTCCCATTGCAAATCCATCACGGTTTTTAGCAGTGTGTTTTATTTCTAGTTCATCCACTGTACTGCTATAATTTATGATGTGTGTCCCTGGAACATCACCTGTTCTTTCGGCAGTTATAGTGGTATTGTTTTCAAGTATTTCATCCATTTGATTGCTTAAAGTTTTGGCTGTTCCACTTGGAGAGTCTAATTTTTTAGTGTGATGAATTTCATGCAAACTACTTTCATAGTTTTGATTTTTCATCAAACGGGCTAAAGTTTTATTGAGTTCAAAAAAGATATTCATTCCCAAGCTAAAGTTGGAAGCATAAAGAAAAGCACCTTTTTTTGATAAACATAAAGATTCAATTTCTTGTAGGTTTTCTAACCAACCAGTAGTTCCTGAAATTACAGGGATGCCACTTTTTAGGGCATGGCTAATATTTTCAAATGCTGTAGTTGGTGTGCTGAAATCAATTGCTACATCAGCACAGCTTAAGTCTAATGTGTTAGCTGGTTTCTCGGATGATGAAGTGCAAGTGATAGTATGCCCTCTTTCCTGGGCTAATTCACTAATGCGTTTGCCCATTCTACCGTTTCCTAAAATTGCAATTTTCATTCGGCAAATTTATAATTTAATTGATAGCGATAGGCCACTAGCATTCCCTTTTGCTATATAGATAGGTTGTAGGTGTAGGGAAATATCCTCACTTACATCATAATCAAACAGATGTGCGCTTACTGAGGCATCAACAATATTAAGTACATAAGTTAAAGTAAATAGCAAAGCGGAAACTTCTCGGTTTCTTCTGTAATGTTCGGTTAAGGTAACTAAATTGGTATTCGTAAAATTTAAATTATCTGACATATCACCTTCAATTCTATTCAAGTAAGTTGTTTTGTAAAGGTCATACAAATCATGATTTTCTTTAAAATAATAAGCAGTGGTAATTAGTCCAGCATAAATGATGGGTACTTTCCAGTATTTTTTGGTATATACTTGCCCAGCTCCTGGTATAATTGCAGAATACATTCCTGCTTTTTTAGGAATTTTAACAACAGATTCTTGAGCAAAACATGTTGCTGAAAACGCTAGGAAAGTAGCAAAAAATATGAACTTAATTCCGTGCAATTTATTTATTGATAAATTCAAAAATTTTAGCTAAATCTTCATCATTTGTAAAAGGGATAATGAGTTTTCCTTTTCCTTTTTTGTTGCGTTTCAATTCTATTTCCTTATCTAGAGTTTTTGATAAATCATGCACCATTTTTTGTTGTGAAAAAGGAAGTGGGTTTGGCGTACTTATTGTTTTTGTTTTGGAAGTGCGTTTGTAGTTAGTATCTGCAAAATCTTTTACAATCTGCTCTACTTCTCGTACGGAATAACCATTTGCTATTGTGTCATGAAAAATATTAAGTTGGTTTTCCGTATTTTTTACTGAGATAAGTGCTCTAGCATGTCCTGTACTAATATCTCCAGTACTCAATCCTTTTTGAATTTCAGAAGGAAGTTTTAATAGGCGTAAAAAATTGGTAACGGTAGTTCTGTTTTTTCCTACTCTTTCGCTACACTGCTCTTGAGTTAGCTTTACTTCCTCAATTAACCTTTGATAGCTAAGGGCAACTTCAATAGGGTTTAGGTTCTCTCTTTGTATGTTTTCAACCAATGCCATTTCTAGCATTTCTTGGTCGTTTGCTACACGAACATAAGCAGGAAGTTTTGTTAATCCTGCAAGTTTTGAGGCTCTGAATCTTCTTTCTCCTGAAATAAGTTGGTACTTATTTTCTTTTAGTTTACGAACGGTTATGGGTTGTATTATCCCTAACTGTTCAATGGATAAGGAAAGTTCGTGCAGTTTTTCTTGGTCAAATTCTGTTCTTGGCTGAAAAGGGTTAGTTACAATTTCAGCAATAGCAATCTCATGCGTTTTTCCAGTGATTGCTGTGTTGTCAATCTTTACATCAGCAGGAATATCAATTGTGTTATTTCCTAAAATAGCTGACAATCCTCTTCCTAATGATCCTCTTTTTTTTGTCATGTTATTCTGTTTCTACAGTTGCTATTTCTAATTTTTTTAACAATTCGCTTGCTAAATTCAGGTAGTTAATTGCTCCTTTGCTTGATGCATCATGTATTACAATTGTCTCTCCATAAGATGGTGATTCCCCAAGGCGTACATTCCTGTGGATAATGGTTTTGAATACCATTTCTTGGAAATGTGTTTTTACGTCCTCTACTACTTGGTTGGATAGGCGCAAACGCGTATCGTACATGGTAAGCAGTAAGCCATCAATTATCAAATCATTATTAAGTCTTTGTTGCACAATTTTAATGGTGTTGAGTAATTTGCCTAATCCTTCTAAAGCAAAATATTCGCATTGTATGGGTATGATTACTGAATCGGAAGCAGCTAATGCATTTAGGGTAAGTAATCCTAATGATGGCGCACAATCAATGATGATAAAGTCGTATTCATCTCGGATAGGAGCCAATACCTTTTTCATTCTGTACTCTCTTTCTTCCAAGTTCACCAGTTCCAACTCAGCACCTACAAGATCAATGCTGGCAGGTAGTAAATCAAGATTAGGACTTTTAGTTTCAAGTATACATTCCTTGGCAGTTGCTTGCCCTATTAAGCATTCGTATATTCCATTTTCAATTTCTTTAGGGTTATGCCCAACTCCTGAACTAGCATTGGCCTGTGGATCAGCATCAATTAGTAAAACTTTTTTTTCTAGCACTCCTAAACTCCCTGCTAAGTTCATAGCAGTGGTAGTTTTTCCTACTCCTCCTTTTTGATTTGCAATTGCAATTATTCTTCCCATTTTGTTGTTGTTTTTACGGCTATAAAAGTAGGTAGCAAAGTCTTAATTCTTATTGTGTTTAAGGGCTGAATTATCAACAAAATAGGGGAGTTGTTAAGAAAAAAAGAGTGTGTCATAAAAAAAACCAACAAATTGCTTTGCTGGTTTTTCCACTTGTTTTTGGTCTGGATTTTAATCCTTTCCTAAATCATCAAAATTTACTTCAGTAAAGTCAGTTGATGATGATTCTTCTTCTTGTACGGGTTTAGGGGTAGCCTTTGTTTCAATTTTATTTTCTTCTTTAACTTCCTCTATTTTCTTTTCGGAATTGGAGATAATTTCTTCTCCTTTTTCCTTAATTATATAGTCACTCACTTCATTCAATGCTTCCTTAAAGTTAGCAAAATCTTCCTTGTACAAATATATTTTATGCTTCTTGTAAAAAGGAGTTCCATCTTCATTAAAATCTCTTTTGCTTTCTGTTAGGGTCATGTAGTAATCCCCAGCTCTTGTTGATCGTACATCAAAAAAATAAGTTCTTCTTCCTGCACGGACTTTTTTTGAAAAAATCTCCTCCATGTCTCTGTTATCAGCCATCTATAATTTTTTAAGAGCCAAATATATTAAAATAAATTAACTCCCTTATTTTACTTGCTTGTTGCCTTGTATTTGCTCCATCTCATAATAGAATCCTTTGTTGGCAAGTAGTTCAGTATGGGTTCCTGTTTCAGTTATTTTTCCTTTGTCCAGTACTATAATTTGGTCAGCATCCTTTAAGGTGGATATTCTGTGCGAAATGATAATACTGCTTTTGTTTTTGCATTCCTTTTTTAATTCCTTAAGTATTCTTTGTTCTTTGGTAGCATCAATGGCGGATAAGCAATCGTCAAAAATAAAGAGATTAGGGTTTTTGTAAAAGGTACGAGCAATGGCTAGTCTTTGTCTTTGTCCTCCTGATAATTGCACTCCTCTTTCGCCAATAATAGTGTCAAATCCATCTTTAAAGCTGGTTATTTCATCAAGAATATCTGCTTTTTTTGCAGCTGCTATTATTTTATCTTCATCTGTTGTGTCGCTAGAAAAAGCAATGTTTTCTCTTACCGTTCCTGAAAACAGATACCCATCTTGAGGTATGTAGCCAATGGCAGTTCTTAGGCTGTTCAGGTTCAGGTTTTCAATTTTAGTATCCCCAAATTTAATGCTTCCTGTTGTACTATCGTATAGGCGGCATACTAGGTTAGCAATAGTTGATTTTCCACTACCTGTCTTTCCAAAAATACCAATTGTTTCCCCTTCTTTTATGCTAAAGTTTAAGTTCTTTAATGCTTCTATTTTAGTGTCATCATAGGTGAAACTAACATTATTAAATTCAATATTTCCTTTTATTGGAGTGTGTTCAGCAGTATTATTTTCAATCTCTGTTTTAAGGAGTAAAAAGTCGTTTATCCTTTCTTGTGATGCTGCTGCTCTTTGTACTAAGGAGGTAATCCAGCCTACTGATGCTACAGGCCAAGCTAACATATTTACATAGATGATAAACTCGGCAATATTACCTGTGCTTATATTTCCTTTAAAGCTTTCCAGCCCTCCAATATATACGGTTAGTACTGTGCTGAATCCTATCATTGTTATGATTAGGGGGAAAAATAAGGCTTCAATTTTCACCAATTCAAGCTGTCGTTTTGTGTACATTTTACAACTATTAAAAAATACTTGTAATGCATTTTCTTCATTACTAAAGGCCTTTACAATTTTTACTCCTGAAAAGGTTTCTTGTGTAATTGTAGTAATGTTGGATAGTTGTGCTTGTACTTTTTCACTTCTTTTGTTCATGGTACTGCTTACAAAATAAACTGCCATTGCTAGTATGGGTAGGGGCAGTAGCACATAGGTAGTTAGGGTAGTGCTGATACTTATCATTTTTCCAATTACTAAAAAGAATAGAATTACAATATTTATAGCGTACATCAGGGCAGGGCCCAAATACATTCTTACTCTACTTACATCTTCTGATATCCTATTCATTAAATCCCCAGTTTTGTTTTGTTTGTAAAACGAGATGCTTAAGGCTTGGTATTGTTGGTATATTGCATTCTTTAAGTCATATTCTATCTTTCTGCTCATTACAATAATTGTTTGCCTCATAAAGTACATGAAAACACCTTTAAGTAGGGCAAATAATACAATTAGACTTCCGTATTTCAACAAGATGCTACTTGTGTTAGTATTTGAGTTGTCTTCCGAATTCATACTTAAAATAACTGCATCAAAGGCTTCTCTTACAAATTCAGCAGGGTATAGTGCAAACAGATTAGCAATAATGATTAAGACAGAACCTAACACTAGTAAAATTCGGTATTTCCAGAAAAATTTATTAAGGTATTGTAGGTGTTTCATTAATTGATTAGGGTCTTTAATTGAAAAGCCAAAAATAATAAGTAAATTCGCGCCCCATTTAAAAATGAGCAGAAATTAATTTTTAAAAGAGGAATATCTGATTAAATAACTTAATTTAACAAGAGAAATGTCAACAGTAACAACAGAAACAAAGCCAACAAACGATTGTTTAGTGGTAAGTAAAATGAGTTTAATGGGGCACGAACAAGTTGTTTTTTGCCATGATAACGAAACAGGATTAAAAGCAATTATTGCTATACACGATACTACTTTAGGGCCTGCACTTGGAGGTACCCGTATGTGGAATTATGAAAATGAAGCGCAAGCAGTACAAGATGTGTTGCGTTTATCAAGAGGAATGTCCTTTAAAGCAGCTATTTCTGGTTTAGAACTAGGAGGAGGTAAAGCAGTTATTATTGGTGATGCAACTACTGAAAAAACAGAAGCCTTAATGCGTAAGTTTGGTTCTTTTGTTGATAGCTTAGGTGGTAAGTATATTACTGCTGAAGATGTAGGAATGAGTACTAAGGATATGGAGTATGTGCGTATGGAAACTAAGCATGTTACTGGTATTCCTGAAAGCATGGGAGGTAGTGGTGATCCTTCACCAGTTACTGCTTTTGGAGTATATATGGGAATGAAAGCTGCTGCAAAATACAAGTGGGGAAGTGATAACTTAGATGGTAAAACTGTACTTGTACAAGGTATTGGTCATGTAGGGGAGAACTTAGTTAAACACTTAACTGAAGAAGGAGCTAAGGTTATCATTAATGATATTAACGAAACAAGATTAGCTGAACTTGCTGGTCAGTATGGTGCTACAATTGTAATGGGAGATGCTATTTATGATTTAGATATTGATATTTATGCGCCATGTGCTTTAGGTGCTACTGTTAATCCTGATACTATTGCTCGTTTAAAATGTGAAATTATTGCTGGTGCTGCCAACAATCAATTAGCTGATGAGGATAGAGACGGACAATTATGTTCAGATAAAGGGATTGTTTATGCTCCTGATTTTTTAATTAATGCTGGTGGATTAATTAATGTTTATTCTGAAATTAAAGGGTATGATAGAGAACATGCTATTAACCAAACTAGAGCAATTTACGATACTACATTGGAGATTTTAAAGAAAGCTGAATTAGATGAAATTACAACTCATGCTGCTGCTTTAGAGATTGCTGAACAAAGAATTAACGATAGAAAAAACGCATAATTTAGATGCTTAGCAGAAGACATATCAGGTTAAAAGTAATGCAATCTTTGTATTCTTACTTTTCGGCAAAGGAGGATAACATGCCAGTTGCTGAGCGTGCAATGCTCAAACATATTAATGAGGTGACAGAACTTAATTTAGTGATTGTTGCGTTATTGATTGAACTAGTAAAGCATGCTGATAGTTTTTATGAAGAAGGAAAGAAAAAACACTTACCTACTGCAGCAGATTTAAATCCTAACAGAAGGTTTGTTGAAAATGAATTAATTGCTTTGATCCGTGAGGATAAGGCATTAATGGATAGAGTAATTCGGGTGTCAGGAATTTGGTTGAAGAATGACCATGATATTGTAAGAAAATTGTTTGTTGAATTACATAAATCAGAACAATATACTAAATATGTTGCTTCTGAAGATCAAGGAATTGATGTTGACCAAAGGTTTATTGTAAATGCATTGAATGATATTATTTTAAACAATGAATTGGTTCATCATATTTTAGAAGAAAGAAGTATTTACTGGACAGATGATTTGCCATTTGTCGCTACTATAATAATGGGGCAAATTAAGTCACAAAAAAGTATGAATCCTACTTCAGTTTTTAAAGATGATTCAGATGAAAAGTTTGCATTAAAATTATTCCGAAACACGATAAATAACAATAAAGAATATGAAGATATAATTGTAAAATTTTCAAAAAACTGGGAATTGGAGCGTATCGCAATTATGGATCAATTATTCTTAAAGATGGCTTTTGCTGAAATTCTTTCAATGGAAGATTTGCCTGTAAAAGTATCTATGAACGAGTATATTGAGATTTCAAAATATTATGGTGCTGCAAAAAGTAAATTGTTTGTAAACGGTTTATTAGATAATGTTGTGAAGACTTATACTCGTGAAGGTAAAATTAAAAAGATGGGTAGAGGATTAGTCTAAAAAAAATAATTAGTTTTGAAATCAAAAATTCCAATGAAGCAATTTCTTTTATTATCACTTTTATCCTTTGCAATAGCTTGTACTACATCATCAGATGAAAAGGCAATAAAAGCTGATTTAGTGGCAAGTCCACTTACAGCAAATCAATCAGCTGTTACAGTTGAAACTCCACAAATTGAGATGTTAGAAACTAGTTTTGATTTTGGTGAGATGCAACAAGGTGAATCTGTTACACATGACTTTGTTTTAAAAAATATTGGTGAGGCTGACCTAATTATTAGTGCTGCCAAAGGTAGTTGTGGTTGTACTGTGCCTGAGTGGCCTAAAACACCAGTTTCAAAAGGAGAGGAGGCTACAATTAAAGTTACCTTTAATAGTGCAGGAAAATCAGGAAAACAAAGTAAAACGGTTACTCTAGTAACAAATGCAATACCAAATACTAAAGTATTAACTATAAATGGGAATATAATTATTCCTGAAAAATAATATTATGATTTTATTACAAGCAGCTGGTTCAGGAACTTCTTCATTAATTATGTTCGGTATGATTTTTGCCGTAATGTACTTCTTTATGATTCGTCCGCAAATCAAAAAACAAAAGAAAGAGCGTGAATACCGTTCGGGATTACAAAAAGGAGATGATGTTGTTACTATAGGTGGTATTTATGGTAAAATCACTGATGTAAAAGAAGATGCTTTTATAATTGAAGTGCATGGAGGTACAAAGCTAAAAGTTGCTAAAACTGCTGTATCAATTACGGGAGATACTGGTATAGAACAAAAATAATGTTTAGTAACTTAAAAAACAGAATAGTAAGTTTTTTTAAGTCAGAAACAAATAATAAAAAGCTAAGTACTTACGCTTTATTTCTTTTTATTTCATTTTCATTTTGGTTTTTAAGCATGTTGTCAAAACAACATGAAACAACACTAAGAGTCCCACTTACCTATATTAACTTCCCTGCTGATAAAGTGCTGGTTTCTACTCCTACTTCATTTATTGAGGTTAGAGTAAAAGCTCCTGGCTTTTCTATTTTGTTTTATAACTTATTTAATTTTGAAAAATTAAATATGGATATCCAGCAAGCAAATACTAAACCTAAAAAAGGAGGAAGTGAAGTGTTTTGGTTGATGAATGCTAAGCGAAAATATATTGCTGAGGTTTTATCTTCATCTATGGAGTTGATAGCCATTAATCCTGAAAAATTAAGTATTCCTTTTAGTAATAAAGCCAAAAAGAAAGTAGCTATTAAGCTGAATCAATCCATTGGTTTAAAGCCTGAAATTTGGTTTGCTAAACCACTTACTTTAATTCCTGATAGTGTTATGATTTATGGAGAACAGGAAAGATTAGAAGCAATAACTTTTATTGAAACAGATGAGTTAGTATTAACTGATGTTTCTGAAAATGAAAATCATATTGTTGGAATTACTCTCACTGATGACTTACAATGTAAAGTAGAGAAAATTGAAATTATAATTGAGGTTGAGCCTTTTGTTGAACAAATGTTAAAATATAAGGTAGAAGTAGATAATCTGAAAAAGGGATATTCTATAAAACTGTTTCCTGAAGTAGTACAAGTAACGCTTAGGGCTCCAAAAGATAAATACAGTATGCTTCAAACAGATTTTTTAAATCTTAGTGTAGATGCTAGTTTAATTGATTCTGAAAAAACAACTTTAACAGTTGAGGTGGAAAACCTACCTTCTTATATTCAGTTACAAAGGGTGTACCCCTCAAGATTGGAGTATTTACTTATTAAGGAGTAGAAACTGTTGTTATTCTGAATTTTATTCAGAAACTAGTTTTTTTGAAGTAAATATTGTTTAGCATAAAATATGAAAATCAACTAAAAAGTATTTTTAAAAGTAGTGTAAAAAACACTCTTAAGTCAAGTTGATTTATGATAAGAATATGATATTCATAAAGTTGTAGGTGTTTATGTAAATTTTTGAAATATCAGTATTTATACGGATAAATCAGTTAATTATTTTATAGTATGTTTGATAAAAATTTAACTATGAAAAAGATAATTTATATTTCTCTTATATTGGTAAGTATTATTTCTTGTGAAAAAAAACTCTTCTAATACACCTTTAGAGGCTCCAGATCAAATAAGTTTTGAACAGATTTTTTTAGGTAATGGAAAAGCTTCTGGGTATTCTGTACAGCAAACTGCAGATGATGGCTATATAATTGCTGGTAGTACTGGTGATTTTGGTCAGCCTATTGAAGGTTATTTACTTAAAGCTAATTCTGATGGGCTTGAGCAATGGTCAAAAGTATTTGTTGATACTGATCGATTTATGTCAGTCCAAAAAACAATAGATGGTGGTTATATAATTACTGGAGTCAAGCATATTTCAAACGGGTTTGATGTGTGTTATTTATTAAAGATTAATTCTGAAGGTATAGAGCAATGGTCTCAAGAATTTACAGCTAACTCTTATAATGGTAATGCATGGGGGCAATCTGGACAACAAACAGCAGATGGGGGTTATATTATTACAGGGCTTTCCTTTGTTGATAATGATGCTCAGTATTGTTTTTTACTTAAAACTAATGAAATTGGGCAAGAGCAATGGTCAAAAATGTTTTTAGTGAATAATTCGTATTCTAATAGAGGATATTCAGTTCAACAAACAACTGATGGTGGGTACATAATAACTGGAACTTATAGGGTTGTTGAGAATGGTATTTTAAAATCTTTTTTAATCAAAACTAATGATTTAGCTGTTGAACAATGGTCAAAAACATTTGAGGGAAATGAAAGTGCTTCTTTGCGCTCTGTACAACAAACAACAGACGGTGGTTTTATAGCTGTAGGTTGGTCAGATGGTTGTTACTTATTGAAAACTTCTTCTGATGGAATTGAGCAATGGTCACAAACTTTTTTTGGTGATTTGGGAGGTAGGTCAGTTCAACAGGTAGCAGATGGTGGGTACATAGTTTCAGGTAGTAAAGAGGGGTATTTATACTTGCTAAAAACTAATTCTGATGGTGTAGAACAATGGTCACAAATGTTTAGTGGTAATGGAGTTTGGACTAATGGTTGGTCAGTGCAGCAAACAACAGATGGTGGCTTTGTAGTGGTAGGTGAAACAAACGACAGCATTACATTTGGCAGTAAATGTGTTCTGTTAAAAACAGATAGTGATGGTAATGTTACTTTTAACTAGTATTTATCTCTTAATATCCACCTCACAACTTACTGCAAAGTGGTCTGATAATTCCTTTTTATGTTTGGTGTAATTATAGCTGTTAAACTTTTCGTTATGCAAAATATAATCAATGCGTAAAGCAGGCAGTTTTATAAAACTTTGTCCTATTCCTTTCCCTGATTCTTTAAAAGCATCCTTTAAATCGGAACTAATAGTATTGTAAGCATAGGAAAGTGGTGTATCATTAAAATCGCCACATAAAATAATTGGGTAAGGTGAGCTTTGCATGTGCTTCTTAATTACTTCAGCTTCTTCAGCTCGTTTCTTATAGCTGATCTTCATTCTTGATACTATTCCGTGTATACCTTTTTTTAGTGTCTCTTTTTGTGGGTTTTGCAAAAATGAATAATCACTATTTTTAAACCAATTGGAGGCCAAATGCACATTGTAAACGCGTATTGTATCTGTGCTTATAAGTAGGTCGGAATATATACAAGTGTTATTCATACGCTCTCCTTTTATGCTTACTGTCGCTTTATTTATTTGAGGGTAGCTGCTATAAATAGCCATGTGCCATTGGTTTTTTTTGCTTTGTAATCCTATGTGGCGATACTTGTAATTTAAGTTTGGAATTTCATCTGGTGTATAAAACTCTTGTATGCAAAGTATGTCAGCCTTCTCACTTTTTAAAAAACTAATTATTTCTGATTTTATATCAGGTTTTGGTATCCATCCATAACGATTGAAAAGGCGTACATTGTAGGATAGTATTTTAATGCTGTCAGCACTATTACTAGTAGTAGGTTGTGTTCCAAAAAACAGTCCTATAAATTGTAATCCGATTAGTAGGAAAATCACATTTGCCCATAATTGTTTTTTAAACCCAACAATCCAGTAAATGAGAAACAAACTATTTATGATATAAAAAACAGGAAATAACAAGCCAAAAAATGAAATAGGCCAAAAAATAGTAGGGCTTATATAAGGAGATAGATAGGAGAGAAGGAGTAATAGTAAACAAACAGAGTTTATTAGGTAAAGTAGCTTATTTATTAATGAAAGGCCTTTCATTTTATTTTTTGCTGGCAGAGAATAAAGTTGCTTTTTCTTCTTTACTTAAACTTTCGTATCCTGATTTTGATATTTTTTCTAATACTAAATCAACTGCTTTCTGTTTTTCTGACTTTTCAGTATTGAATTGTTGATCAGTTTTTGGGCGTTTGTGTACAGTTTTGAGTTTATTTTTGGGTTTAAACAAATTACTTAGATTATTCATCCACTTTGTAAACCCTACTGAATAGTCATTTCCTTTTTGCAATTGTTTAATATAAATATAGCCAAATAAAGCGCCACCCAAATGCGCAATATGCCCACCTGCATTTCCTTTAGGAATACTAATTATATCAAGTACTACACTAAAAATAGCAATATGTTTTAGTTTTACAATTCCTATAAAAGGAAAGCGAACGCTATAGTTTGGTGAGTAAGTAGCAATGGCAACTACAATAGCTAATACTGCTGCTGATGCACCTAAGGCTTGCGCATTTTGAGTATATATTGTTAATGCAGGAATATAATTATATGCAATAATAAAAATGATTCCTCCTGAGACTCCTCCTAGTATATAGGTGCTTAAGAGCTGTTTTGGGTTTAGGTATTGTAAGAATATCTTCCCTGCAAAGTGCAGCCAAACCATATTAAAAAGTAAATGTAAAAAGCCATTATGCAAAAACATATAAGTAATAAATGCCCAAGGTTGGTTAAGCAGCTTACTGTTTTCGGCAGGTAAATACAATTTACTTAATATAGAGGATAGATCAAACTGAAGCATGAAAGAAAATACGCCTAGAATGCTAAAAATTAAAAACACACCTACATTTATATAGATGAGTTTATTCAGGATAGTTCCTTTTTTGAATTCTTGTTTTAGGTTATTTAAAATACTATCCATTAATAAAATTGTGTATTGTTTTTCTGCCAATATTTAAGAATGATAAAGCCAAAGAGCATTCCGCCTAAATGCGCAAAGTGAGCTACATTGTCAGCAGGGTTATTGCTTATCCCTGCATATAATTCCATTATTCCATAAAGGATGACAAAGTATTTCGCTTTTATAGGAATTGCAAAATAAATATAAAGTAATGTATTAGGGAAAAGCATTCCAAAAGCTAAAAGGATACCAAATACAGCTCCTGAAGCCCCTACAGTTGGGGTGTTAATCAGTAAATTTAGTTTCCCCATCATTGGGTGGGTATAATTCTGGAAGTTGTCTAGAAGTCCTCCGCCATTTTCTAATAAGATACTTAAATCATTTGGGTTAAGTTGACTTTGTAAACTCATTATTTCGTATTGGCATACGGCCAAATGAACAAAGGCTGCACCAATTCCTGTTATCATGTAATAAGTTAAGAATCGCTTTGCTCCCCATACATTTTCTAATATTTTCCCAAACATCCAAAGGGCAAACATATTAAACAGTAAATGTGTTGGGCTTCCATGCATAAAAAAGTGAGTAATTAACTGGTGGGGCATAAAATCCTCCGACTGAAACTGATGTAATGCAAACCATTTTGTAAAATCTATTCCATAGCTTTCTAAAGAAATAGTTGCTAAAAAAAACAAACCATTAATAATCAGTAGATTTTTAACTACTTCTGGTAATTGGCTAAAACTGGATGGTCGGTACATGTTAAAAGTATTTTTCTAAGTCAGCAGTTTGTAAATTAATTAGGGTTGCTTTTCCTAAGGGACAAACACTTGGTATATTGCATTTTAGTAATTCAGTTTTTAGGGCAAGCATCTCTTCATTGCTTAGTTTTTTCTGCTCGTTTATTGCTAAACTTAATGCTAGCGATATTGCTAAGCCATTGTGTTGTGCAGTTTGTAACTCTTCATTGTTTTTGTGCTGTTCTATTAAATGCTCAATTACAAATTGTAAATTTTCTTCCTGACATTCAGGAGGTATTCCAAGTATAGAAATACTTTCGTTTTCTTGTATTTCAAATGAAAAACCTACAGATAATAAATCTGTTTTCAAATGACTGATTACTGCAATATCCTGTTTATTTAAGTGTATTTCTTTAGGAAATAATAATTGTTGCGACTGCCCTTTTTTATTGGAGAGTACAGCACTAAAATATTCAAATAAGATGCGTTTATGAGCCCTGCTTTGATGCAATAAAGCCATACCTTTTTCGGTTGGGAATGCAATATACTTATTTCCAATTTGCATTACCTCACTACTATTGTTTTCTATTTCAAAGTGTGTGTCTAATTGCCTTGTTTCCACTTCTATTTCCTGTGGAATGTATTTTTCTCTAGGAGTAAAATCTTCTGTTTTTCCAAAAGGATTATAGGAAGTATCTACTTTTATTTTAGGCTCTCTTAAGGTTGATGTGTTTGGGCTTGGTGCAATATCAAAGGACAGTTCTTGTGAAAAATCCAAAGTTGGAGCAATGTTGTATTGTCCTAATGATCGCTTTACACACGACCTTATAATAGCGTAAATTGCTTGTTCATCTTCAAACTTAATCTCTGTTTTTGTAGGGTGAATATTGATATCAATCAGCTTTGGGTCAATCTTAAGATTGATAAAATAAGAAGGAAAATAGTTGCTTGGAATTAAATCCTCAAAAGCTTTGCTTACCGCATGGTGTAGATAGTGATTTTTGATAAATCTACCATTTACAAAAAAGTATTGTTCTCCTCTCGTTCTTTTAGCTGCTTCTGGTTTTCCAATAAATCCATCAATGTTTACTACTGAAGTTTCTTCTTCAATTGGCACAAGTGTTTCATTTTTCTTTCCGCCAATAATATTTACTATTCTTTGTCTAAAGTTCCCTTTTGAAAGATGAAAAAGCTCATTGTTATTATGAAATAATTGCATTTTTATCTCAGGATTAGCTAAAGCTACACGCGTAAACTCTTCAGTAATATGACGCATTTCAACTGCATCTGATTTTAAAAAGTTACGCCTTGCAGGTACATTATAAAATAGATTTTTTACTTTTATTGATGTTCCGTTTGTAGTAGCACAATCATCATGCCTTTTTATTTCACTCCCTTCAATTATTAGGTGATTCCCTAACTCATTGTCAGTCAGTTTGGTGTTTACCTCCACATGAGCTATTGCAGCAATTGATGCCATTGCTTCACCTCTGAATCCCATAGTCTGTATGGCAAATAAATCATCAGCATTTTTTATTTTGGAAGTAGCGTGTCGTTCAAAACACATACGCACATCTGTTTCGCTCATACCACAACCATTATCCACTACTTGCAACAATGTTTTTCCTGCATCTTTTATGTATATTTTTATCTCTGTTCCGCCAGCATCTAATGCATTTTCAAGCATTTCTTTTACGGCTGAAGCAGGCCTTTGTATAACTTCTCCTGCTGCAATTTGGTTAGCGACATGGTCAGGTAATAATTGTATAATATCCAATACTATTTTACTTAATTGATTAGTAGTTTGTAAGCTAGCAAAGATAAAATAATAATCATAAATATAATTCTATACTTCCTGCCTTTTTGTACAGGATTTTTTAGGTTATTTCTTTTGAATTTTAAAGTTGATTTTCCTTCTTTTTCTAATTGTTCTCTTCTTTCCTTTCGCTCGTCATAATACCTAGATTTAAATGAAAAACTTTTACTTACTGAACTTTTGAAAAATGAAGGAAGTCTAGGTGCTTGCATAATGCGAAAATAATGAAAAAGGTTTTAATAATTTTAGTTAATAAGTAATGATTTTCAAATTCTGAATTGTTTTAATAATGCCAAACAATTTCTAATTTTACCAACTATGAAAAAAATACTATTTCTATTTGTAATTACTGTTTTTTTAGGTGCTGTTCAAGCACAAAATAAAGCAGTTTTTTTATCTGATTCTACTTCTTGGGCTGATAGTGTATTGGCTACTCTTTCGGAACAAGAGCGTATTGCACAGCTTTTTATGGTAGCAGCTTATTCTAATAAAGGGAAAGAGCATCAGAAACAAATTACTGATTTGGTAACACATTATAAAATTGGAGGAGTGATGTTTTTGCAAGGAGGACCTGTTAGGCAAGCTAAATTCACGAATCTGCTGCAGGAAAATTCTAAAGTTCCTTTAATGATTGCTATTGATGCGGAGTGGGGAGTATCTATGCGTTTAGATTCTGCTTTGCGTTTTCCTTGGCAAATGACTTTGGGTGCTATTGAAGATACCTCTTTAATTTATGATATGGGAGTGGAGGTGGCTCGTCAATGTAAATTATTGGGGATACATATTAATTTTGCTCCAGTTGTGGATGTGAATTCTAATCCTAAAAACCCAATTATTAATAACCGTTCCTTTGGTGAAAACCCAGAAAAAGTTGGAAGAATGGGTGTTTCTTATATGAAAGGAATGCAGGATAACAATGTTTTGGCTTGTGCTAAACATTTTCCTGGTCATGGTGATACGGATACTGATTCACATAAAACATTACCAGTTGTTAATCACTTGAAATATCGTTTGGAAGAAGTAGAATTGGTTCCTTTTAAAAAGTTAATTAATAACGGTTTAGGTTCAGTTATGGTGGCTCATCTTAATATTCCTGTATTGGATGATACGGAAAATTTGGCGGTAACTCTTTCGCCTAAAGTAGTAAACGGATTGCTGAAAAAAGAAATGGGCTTTACGGGCCTTGCTATAACTGATGCACTAAACATGAAAGGGGTGAGCCATTTTTATGCTCCAGGGGAGGTGGATGTAAAGGCATTGTTGGCAGGAAATGATGTATTGCTTTTTGCTGAAGATGTGCCTAAAGCAATTGAAGAAATTAAAAAAGCAATTGCAAAAAATAAAATCTCACAAGCTGAAATTGATGCAAGATGTTTAAAGATTTTGAAAGCTAAACAATGGATGGGTCTAGATAGTCTTAACGCTGTTGATCTGCAAAAAGTTGCAGATGAAATAATTACTACTGAAACAAAGTTATTGGATAAAAATCTTGTAAAATCATCTTTAACTTTACTTCAGAATTATGACGATTTATTGCCTTTGAAAAACCTTGATACTTTGCAAATTGCGGCTGTAAGTATTGGTGAAAATGCTGATTATTTTCAATCTATGTTAAGTAATTATACATCAGTTACACACTTTAAAATTAGTGAAAAAGCAAGTAATACTGAACAGGCAATTTTGTTGAATAAACTTTCTAAATATAATTTAGTAATTGCTAGTATACATAAATCCAATATTAATGCTTGGAAATCCTATAAAATCGATAGAAAAGCAGATATCTTATTGCAATCAATTGCTATGCAATCTAAAGTAGTCGTACCAGTTTTTGCAAATCCGTATAGTGTTAATTCATTATTATTTACGAATAACTTTGATGCGTTTTTATTGGGTTATCAAAATAGTAAAGAGGCTCAAGAGCAAGTAGCTCAAGCCATTTTTGGTGGAATTGGAATGAGTGGTAAAATCCCTGTAAGTACTAAGCATTTTAAAATCAATTCAGGAGTAAATACTAATGCTATAAGAATGGCTTACACAACTCCTGAGGAAATTAATTTTAAGTCAGATTTACTGTATAAAATAGATAGTATTGCTCAAAATGCAATTGCTGAAAAAGCAACTCCTGGTTGTCAAATTTTAATTGCAAAAGAGGGTAAAATATTTTTTAATAAATCCTATGGATATCATACCTATGATGAAAAAATAGCTGTAAAAAATTCTGATGTCTATGATATTGCTTCTATCACTAAAATTGCTACTACTGTCCCACTTTTAATGCAAATGGTAGATGAAGGGAATTTGAATTTAGATGATGAATTAGGAAAGTATTTGGATTTAGATTCAACTAATAAGTCATCTTTAATTATTCGTGAGATTTTAGCTCACCAAGCAGGACTTTACCCTTGGATTCCTTTCTATAAACAAACATTAGTGAAGGATTCTGTTTCAGGATTAATGCAATTGAGAGATACGCTTTATAGTAAGGAGTCTAGTAAGGATTTTCCTATTAAAGTTGCAGATGGTATATTTTTACATGCTTCTTATCCTGATAGTATTATTCAGCAAATTATAGATTCAGAATTATTAGAGAAGAAAGAATACCGTTATTCTGATTTGGGCTATTACTTGTTTAAACAACTTATTGAAAACTCTTATGGAGACTATTTGAATGCTATTATTTTTAATGAATTTCACAATAAACTTGGTATGTCTAATACTAGCTATAATTTTTCTTATTATTTAGATAATGAAAGAGTGGTGCCAACAGAGGAAGATTTTACTTTTAGAAGTCAATTGTTAGATGGTAATGTGCATGATATGGGTGCTGCTATGCAAGGTGGAATTGGTGGTCATGCAGGACTTTTTTCTAATGCAAATGATTTGGCAAAATTGATGCAAATGTATTTGCAAAATGGAGAGTATGCAAATGAAAAATATTTATCAAAAGAAGTAATGTTAGAATTTACAAAATGTCAATTTCCTAATAATGATAATAGGAGAGGGGCTGGTTTTGATAAGGCTGCTTTATCTGACCAGAAGGGAGGTCCTGCAAGTGAAAATGTAAGTCAATTAGGTTTTGGTCACTCAGGATTTACTGGTACTTTGGCATGGGCTGACCCAAAAACTCAAATTGTTTATGTATTTTTATCCAATAGAATTCATCCTGATGCAGCAAATAAAAAATTGTTAACCATGGATGTGCGTACTAATATTATGGAAGTAATTTTTAATAGTGTGAATGAATAATCATTTGAAAATAGGTATTGTTTGTTATCCAACTTATGGTGGAAGTGGAGTAGTAGCTACTGAATTGGGTATTGCACTTGCTGATAAAGGGCATGAAGTTCATTTTATTTCTTATGATCAGCCTTTTCGTTTGGATTTATTTTCTGAAAATATATATTTTCACCAAGTAAATGTACCTGATTATCCTCTGTTCGAATATGCTCCCTATGAGTTAAACTTAACAAGTAAATTGGTAGATGTAGCTTTGCATGAAAAATTAAATATTTTACATGTGCATTATGCAATACCTCATGCCTCTGCAGCTGTAAATGCCAAGCAAATTTTAGCTACACATGGTATTGATATTCCTATTGTTACTACTTTGCATGGAACTGATATTACGCTTTTGGGTAAGGATAAATCTTTTAAGCCTGTAATTGAGTACGCCATCAATCAATCAGATGCTGTAACAGCTGTTTCTAAGGATTTGAAAAAAGAAACTCTTCAATATTTTAATATTAATAATGAGATAAAATCCATTCCTAATTTTATTGATATGAGTCTGTATAAACAAGAAGATGATATGAAATTAAGAAATTGTTTTGCTAAAGATGATGAATTTATTTTGACTCATGTTTCTAACTTTAGAAAAGTAAAAAGAGTAGAAGATGTAATCCATATTTTTAACAAAGTGAATAAGGAAATTCCTGCAAAATTATTAATGATTGGAGATGGTCCTGAAAGATTAAAAGCAGAGCAGTTGTGCCGAAAATTAGAGATTTGTGATAAAGTAAAATTCTTAGGAAAGCTAAAGGTAATTGAGAAAATGTTGTCTATTTCAGATGTGTTTATCCTACCTTCTGCTACAGAAAGTTTTGGTTTGGTTGCTCTAGAGGCTATGGCGAGTAAAGTGGCTGTAATATCGACTAATACGGGTGGGCTTCCTGAGGTGAATATTGATGGGGAAACAGGTTTTTTATCAGAAGTTGGAGATGTGAATAAAATGGCAATAGATACATTGAGTTTGTTGAAAGACAAGGAGAAGTTAAATACTTTTAAAGAAAATGCTTTAGCACATGCATATACTTTTGATTTGCCAAATATTTTACCACAATATGAAGCTGTTTATCAGGAGCTTTCTTGCAAAATGAAATCATGAAAAAAATAGGATTGACAGGAGGGATTGGTGTAGGTAAAACATTTGTAGCTGAATTATTTCAGCAATTGGGAGTCCCTGTTTTTAATGCAGATATTGAAGCAAAAAAATGTATGGTTGAGGATGAGAAATTAGTGTCTGCCGTGCAATTAGCGTTTGGAGAAAGTATATATATGAATGCTGTATTACAAAAAGAAGAATTAGCCAAGATTGTATTTAATAATGAAGTGGATTTAGCAAAGTTGAATGCTTTAGTACATCCTGTAGTAAAGCAAAAATTTGAAGATTGGTGCGAGAATCAATCGAGTGAACTTGTAATAAAAGAAGCTGCTATTTTATTTGAGTCAGACGCTCACATAGGGTTGGATGCAGTTATTTGCGTAAGCGCAATTCAAGAGTTAAGAATTGTAAGAGTGCAAAAGCGAGACGGAAGTTCAGTTGAAGAAGTAAAAAGTAGGATTAACAAGCAAATGCCACAAGCTGAAAAAGAAGAATTAGCTGATTTTATAATTGTTAATGATGGCGAGAAACTATTACTCCCTCAAGTTTTAAAAGTACTTAAAGAAATGGAGTAATATCTCCTTTTCCTTTACGAATTATTTCAGGAGTGTTTTGAGTGCAATCTACAATTGTTGAAGGAATTACCTCTCCATATCCACCATCAATTACTATGTCTACTATTTTGTTAAAGTGTTCATAAATTAGCTCAGGGTCTGTGCTGTATTCTATTACCATATCCTCATCCTTTACGGATGTAGTTACAATAGGATTTCCTAGTTCTTGCACAATTTCTCTTGGGATATTGTTGTCAGGAATACGGATTCCAATTTCTTTTTTTGAGTTTTTGAATAGTTTAGGGATCGCATTATTGGCTTCCAGAATAAAGGTGTACGGTCCGGGTAATGTTTTTTTCATCAATTTGTAAGTTGAGGTTGCCAAATGCTTGGTGAAATCAGCAATATGACTTAGGTCATAACATACAAATGCAAGGTTATGTTTTTTAATATCTAAGCCCTTAATACGGCATAATTTTTCCATTGCTTTTTTATTATTTACATCACAACCTATCCCATAAACAGTATCAGTTGGATAAATAATTATGCCTCCCTTTTTAAGGCAATCAACTACTTTTTTAATTTGCCTTGAGTCAGGGTTTTTAGGATGTATTCGTAATAGCATTTAGGAAATAATATATTGAATAAGAAAATAGAGTATAGTTAAATCAAAAAATAATAATATACCAAAAAGAGTTGGTTTTGTGTCATATAATTCTTTTAGCATTTTCCAAACTTCAGTCATTGTTTAATAATTTATTTTTGGTTCCCACTTATTTATTCCTCTTGGTAATATGCTTACAAAATCCCACATATTGCAGTAATTATCCCCAGGTCCAAAATAGGATCTATGATGTAAAAAAATATTACCTTCTTTTTTTATGAATGAAGCAACCCCAGGCATAGGACCTCCTTCATCATTTGTAAACCCAAGATCTTGTGCAAAAGTATTTTTAGTTCTGCTATACATGTTAAAGTTCCATGCTCTATATTCCTTTATTTTATTTTGTATTTCAGGAGTTTCGTGTGATACAACTGCAAATGCAGCTCTATCTTTTAAGGGTGCGCTTATCCCATTGTAATTGTCGGCCCAAAGTGTGCAATATTTACATTGTATTCCCATGTAAAATACAATAATAAGTTCTTCTTTTTCTCCAAACAAATCAGATAATAAAATAGCATTATTATTAGTATCCAAGAATGTGTAATCAGAAATTTGAGTTCCTTTTTCTTTTGCAATAAGCTGAGCTAAAATTTCTTTTTTAGCTGCAATTTCATCTTCTATTTTTCTAATTTCAGGATTTGTTTCAGGATGTGAAATGATTAATGGCATGAAGATTATTTTTCCGATAAAATTACGAAATTATCTTTGAATTAGCAAAGAAGATTACATTCTTACTTTTTGCAAATACAATAAGAACCTTTTTAACCAAGGTCCTTTACTGCCTTTTTTGCTTCCTTTTCTAAAACTATCAAACCACATTTTAGTGTATATACTTGTAAAGATAGCGCAATTAACATGTCCAAACTTTTTAGCTGCTCTCCTTAATTTGATGGTTTTGCTTCCATTCTTTTTCATTTGCTTAACTGCTACTTTAGCATTTTCATGTAATACAATCTTATCAGAATTGCAATAGCATAATTGAGTTGGAACGGTAGGGTTCCAATCAAGTAAATCATTTTCTTTTAAGGCTACATTAAATTTAAAATCAGGATTTTCTAGATATTCTTTTAGTAAATCAGGATGTACAACATCAGCAGGAATTTCAGGTAAATAAGTATTTATTTCTTGCAGGTTTAATTCTCCATTGTAGATGATTGGGATTAAGCTATCATAGGGTGCTTGGAATAATTTATCATCATCTGTAATATTATATACTTCATTCATACCCATTAAAAGGTAGGGTAGGTAAACAGGTTCTGGGTATGGTTTTAACATTACAGTAGCTTGTACTCCTGTCATATCATATGCTCCTGACATGGGAGAGGATGCTGTAATGGTAAATTGATTAGCATATTCAGTTTCTAATTTTTTTTGTGTTGCCAAACAAGCGTGTCCTCCTTGGGAATACCCTGTTAGAAACAACTTTTCATTAGTAGCAATTAATAGTTTTGTATTCAATTCCTGAATAGCTAATAGCATATCAATACAGGCAGTTGCTTCACTTTCTGAGTTTTGATATAAGTGAAATTTATCTCCTTTCCCAAGTCCTATGTAATCAGGCATGATTACTAAATAACCGTCAGCAGCAAAACCAGCACTAATTGCATTTTCGCTTTCAAGATGTAGATTTGTTTTTTTTAATGTTCTTGTACCATGATGATAAATCAGTTGAGGTAATGTCTCTTCTGAAAAGTTATCAGGTATAAAACAAAGTCCTGATGCTTTTATGGTGCTTCCATCATGCCAAGAAGTTGTATATATAATCTCATAAAGTTTAAAACCATTACTTATAGGTACTATCCATTCGTTTATTTTATTCTCTTTCCATTTTTGTTCTAATTCATTTTGTGTGTAATGATGAATAAGAGTGTGCGAAATTAACTCTTGAGAATGTAAATTTAAAGAAAATAAAACACCTAGAAATAGGATAGAAAACCGACTGAGCATAGAATGAAGAATTAAAATATTTTACAGGAAACGAATGTAATAATAATTTATTATGCACGCATAGTATTTTATTTTAATTCTAAAACAACTATGTTTTCTACATGGTGGGTTTGTGGAAACATGTCTACAGGTTGAATATGGCTTACTTTATAAAGCTCATCCATTAAAGCTAAGTCACGAGCTTGGGTAGCAGAGTTGCAACTTACATATACAATTCTTTTAGCACCAATTTTTAGGATTTGTTCTACTACTTTCTTGTGCATTCCATCTCTTGGAGGGTCGGTAATAATAACATCAGGAGTTCCATTTTTTGCAATAAATTCATCTGTAAAAATTTCTTTCATATCTCCAGTATAGAAGGTGCAGTTGTTAATTTTGTTGCGTTCTGCATTTTCGTATGCTGCTTTTATTCCTTCTTCAACAGAGTCAATTCCCACTACTTTTTTTGCTGATGTAGCCACATACTGTGCAATAGTTCCTGTTCCAGTATATAGGTCGTAAACTAAATCATCAGAAGTGATATTTGCCAATTCCTTTGTTTTTCGATACAATACTTTTGCTTGTTCGCTATTAGTTTGGAAGAAAGACTTTGCTCCAATTTTAAAATAGAGTCCATCCATTTCTTCCATAATATGATCTTTTCCATTATAGCAAATCACCTCTTGATCGTACATGGTATTGTTTGCTTTTTGATTGATGATGTACAATAAAGAAGTAATTTCTGGGAAAGTAGTTTTGATGTGCTCCATCAATAGATTGATGTTCTTTTTGTCATCTTCATAAAACTGAACTAAGACCATTAAATCATTGGTAGAAGAAGTTCGCACCATTAAATTTCTTAGTAATCCTTCCTGATTTCTAATATCAAAATAAGTTAGTCCGTTTTTATCTGAAAATTGTTTTACAGATAAACGAATAGCGTTAGAAGGCTCTTTTTGTAGATGACAATTATTAAGGTTTATTACCTTGTCAAACATTCCAGGGACATGAAAGCCAAGAGCGTCTTTATCTGCAATATCAGCTTCTGATTGTACTTCCTCTGTAGTTAACCATCTTTTGTTGGAGAAAGTAAATTCCATTTTATTTCTGTAAAAATACTCGTTTTCACTACCCATAATCTCAGAGTGAGAAGGAAGATCATTTCCGCCAATCCTTTTTAGGTTGTTAAGCACCTCATTTTGTTTAAAGTCCAACTGGGATTCATACTTCATATTTTGCCATTTGCACCCCCCACAAGTTCCAAAGTGTTCGCATTTGGGTTCTGTTCTTCTTTCGGAATAGGTATGGATTTTTTCTATTCTTGCTTCCCAGAATTTTTTTCTTCTTTTAAAAACGACAATATCACAAATATCTCCAGGAACACCTCCTTGTACAAAAATGGCTCTACCATCATGTTTTGCTACTGATTTCCCTTTGCTGGCTGTATCAATTATCTCAATATTTTCTATTAAAATTGGCTCTCTTCTTTTTTGTCTTCCCATGTCGCAAAAGTAAAAGATAGATGTTAGATAATGATAAATAAGCTCCCCCTTTTTTTTTACGACCTTACCATACTTACAAAAGCTGAACTTAACACTTACCT
>TARA_B110000008_G_scaffold224046_1_pt1 | contig 26427 bp, 23 predicted proteins | sample TARA_B110000008 | Tara Oceans TARA_B110000008 (sample SAMEA4396496) | marine metagenome | biome: Westerlies Biome; feature: [DCM] deep chlorophyll maximum layer (ENVO:01000326); material: water (ENVO:00002006), including particulate matter (ENVO:01000060) such as... | depth 40 m
CAGCAGTGATATTCTTACACTGGAGTACCGCACAAAAGTGCCAACATAACGAATTCTCGTTAAAAGAATCACAAATGTCGACGATTTGGATCGCGAATCATACCAGAGGGATGGATTCAAACAAGTACTTTCCATCGGATTTTATCCACAAACCCTGTAAACTAACGTTCATGACTGACACATATTACCTTCGCATCGCATTACCTGTGCCTTTGCGCCGACAATTTGATTATTTGCCTTTAGCCAATACTGCTGCCTCAAATTACCACGTAGGCAGTCGAGTAAGGGTTCCTTTTGGGCGTCAGCAGCTCATTGGCTTTGTTTTATCAATTGTCAGTGAAACCGATGTGCCTGTGGATAAGCTTAAACCCATTACGGAATGCTTGGATCCTGCTTCATTAGTCAGTCCTCACATACTTGAACTATGCCAATGGCTTAGCAACTATTATCACCATCCACTCGGCGAAGTACTCGACCTTGCGATCCCAGTATTATTACGCAAAGGCGGCCAAATTTCTGATATCGCAGAACCTCACTGGCGCATGTGTGCAACTGAATCGAGGTCTGCTGAAATCAGCAGCTCAGTTACTGGAAAGAAACAACTCGCATTATTGCAGCTTTTTCAACAGCAGCCTTATTGGCGTCATAAAGATCTGACTCAGCAAGGCTTTGCCAAAGCCCAACTTGATCGTTTAGCGAATTTAGGGTTAATCGAGCCTTATCAGCAACTCCCTATTCCTCAGAGTGGTGCAGCACTTTCACTACAAAGCGAGTCAGCGCTTACTTTGAATGCTGAGCAAGCTTCTGCTGTCGATAAAATTGCAGAGTATCTGGGCCCCAACTCCGACGCTAGCAAATTTCATGTTGCGCTTTTGGATGGCGTAACGGGTAGTGGCAAAACCGAAGTGTATTTACAGTTGATCGCCAAGGCGATTAAACAAGGTAAGCAGGCTTTGGTATTAGTTCCTGAAATTGGTCTAACACCACAAACACTGCGCCGCTTTCAAGCACGTTTTGATGTGCCTGTGGTCATGATGCATTCAAATCTAAACGATAAAGAACGCTTAATTGCTTGGCATCAATGTAACCAGAGCCAAGCAAAGATTTTAATTGGTACCCGCTCTGCGATTTTCACGCCTTTGCCGAGCCTTGGCTTAATCATTATTGATGAAGAACATGATGGTTCTTTTAAGCAGCAAGACGGGCTGCGCTATAACGCCCGTGATTTCGCGATTAAACGCGCGCACAAAGAATCGTTACCGATTGTGCTTGGCTCCGCCACGCCAGCATTAGAAACACTGCATAATGCATATTCTCGTCGCTATAGTCATCACAAATTGACCCTTCGCGCAGGGAACGCCAAGCCACCCAGTATGAAGTTGCATAGCATTCTGCATCAGCCGTTGGAGTTTGGTTTAGCACGGCCGGTAGTCGATAAAATCAAACAGCATTTAAATGCTGGCCAGCAGGTGATGATTTTTATTAATCGCCGCGGCTTCGCGCCTACACTGGCCTGTCGCGATTGTGGCTGGATGGCAGAATGCATTCGCTGTGATGCGCGCATGACCATGCATCAATATCCACCACACATGCATTGCCATCACTGCGATAATCAAGTGGGAATTCCACGCTTGTGTCCAAATTGCAACAGCATGCAGATTGAAGCGCTAGGCCAAGGAACCGAAAGAATCGAAGAAAATCTGCATCAGCTATTTCCTGGCAGCGATATTAAACGCGTTGATCGCGATACGGTTCGTACTAAAGATGCCTTTGATAATTTGTTTGATGAGATTCACAAAGGAGAACCGTGTATTTTAGTCGGAACGCAAATGCTGGCAAAAGGTCATCACTTTCCTGATGTTACCATGGTAGTTATTTTGGATGCCGATTCCGGCTTGTTCAGTGCAGATTTCCGAGGAATGGAAAAAACAGCCCAGCTCATCTTACAAGTTGCTGGTCGTGCTGGCCGTGGTGATAAACCCGGTGAAGTGTGGATTCAAACCCTGTACGCCGACCATCCACAACTCAACATGTTATTGGAAGGCGGCTATCACGGCTTAGCCGCTAATTTATTACAAGAACGTAAACACATTCAATTGCCGCCTTACAGTTTTATGGCACTGCTAAGAACAGAATGCAGCGATAAACAACTTGCTGAACAAGTGCAAAATCAAGCCCGTGAATTTATCCAAAACTGGCTGAATCAATATTGGCAAGGCAATCTGCTATCAATGAATGAAATACAAGCCGATACAACACCAGTAACATTGCTTGGCCCCTTCCCTGCGCCGATGGAGCGTCGCAATGGTCGCTTCCGCCAGCAAATGCAGATCATGAGCCATGAACGTAATTCATTGCACAGAGTATTAGAACCCTTGGTTCATTTTTTAGAAAATTTAAAAGGTATTCAGAAAGTGCGTTGGAATTTGGATATTGACCCAATCGACATGAGTTAACGAAAATCGAGTCCAACCTCGCGATTCATCACTTTTTAGCTAAGCTGAAAGAATGATCATCTTTCGGGTTTAGTTATTATGTGGAATGCACTGCCAATTCGCCGCAAACTGTCACTTGTTATCGGCGGTTCATTATTAATCAGCGTCCTTATTTCTACAATTATTAGTAATACTTCGATGCGTAGTATGATGACTGACCGCATTAATAATGAAGAGATCCCTGCAACGTTAAATGCAGTTGCTAATGCCATTGAAAAAGAAATTAGCCTACCCCTTACTATTTCTAAATCTATGGCAGAGAACACCTTCTCCAACCAATGGCTCTCTCAGGGTGAAGACCCGTCTAAAATTAATGAAATTAGTCGCTACCTCACGGCTACCAAAAACAATAATGACGCAATCACCGCATTTATCGTTTCTGGGTTAAGTAATAACTACTATGTACCCGATGGCCTATCAAGAACACTTGACCCAAGTAGCAATAACGACTCTTGGTTTTATGATTTCCTCCAGAGTGATAAAAAATATTCACTTGATATCGATAATGATGCGACCTTAAGTACGTTAACACTGTTTATTAATTACCGCACCAGTGATGGTAAATCCGTTGCCGGAATTGGTATGGGAATCAATCAAGTTGCTGACCTTATAAAAAATTATACGATTGGCGAACAAGGTCTCGCATTTTTAGCCGATCAAGATGGCAACATTCAAATCCATCCAGATAAAGAGATTAAATCAGGTACTGCCTTAAGCAAGTTGTTTGATGACGATATCCAGAATAATTTATTAAATAAAGATGCTATTAATATCATCCAAACCTCAAGTAATGGTGGACGATTTTTAGCAGCTAAATTTATCCCATCATTAAACTGGTTTGTAGTGATCGAAATTCCTACTAGCGAGATTTATACACCAATCAATAACACATCAATGCAATTGGTCGTGATGAATATATTTGTCGCCATTATTTTAATCACTATTGGCTTATGGGTTGCATTAGGTGTTGCACGCCCAATAATTAGAGCATCCAAAATGCTAGGAAACATCGCTAGTGGCGAGGCAGATTTAACTCAAAAAATGCCTGTGGATACTCAAGACGAAGTAGGAAAACTAGCGAGCTCTTTCAACAGTTTTGTTAATCAGTTACAAACACTGATCACTGCAATAGCCAATAACAGCAATGATGTAAATGCCATTGCAAGTAATCTATCCGCGTCTTCTCATGCAACACAGCATAATACAGAAGAGCAGCAACAGAGTGTTGATATGATCGCAGCTGCCATGAATGAAATGGGAGCAACCGTTCATGATATTGCCAGAAATGCGAATGATACAGCCACAGCAGCAAAAGAGTCAGCGAATGAAACGGCAAATAGTCAAAATATTGTTAACGCTTCTATAGATGGAATTAATTCTTTATTTGAAAAAATGCAAAGTGCTTCGAATGTTATTCAAACTTTAGCTGAAGATGTTGGAGGTATAAGCTCGGTTTTAGAAGTTATTAGAGGCATTTCTGAGCAAACAAATTTACTCGCCCTTAACGCTGCAATTGAAGCTGCAAGAGCTGGCGAACAAGGTCGTGGCTTCGCAGTCGTTGCGGATGAAGTAAGAACTCTTGCTCAACGCACTCAGGAGTCAACAGAAGAAATTAATAACATGATTAACAAACTACAGAATGGTGCTAAAGATGCGGTAACAGCAATGGATGAAGGCATTAAAACAGCACGTTCATCTGTCGAGCATGCAGATAAAGCAGGAGAATCATTAAGTAGCATAACGTCTGCAATTGATATTATTACTGATTTAAGTATCCAAGTAGCAACGGCTACCGAAGAGCAAAGCCTTGCAGTGGAAGAACTAAACGCTCATATTCTAAATATTAAAAACATGTCAGACAGTACCGCTGTAGAAAGTAAAAATATTAATGATCAATGCAAAACTCTCAGTAACTCTTCAACTGAACTCAGTAGCATGATCAGTAAATTTAAAGTGTAATTAGATAATGAAATTTTATTTCATTATCTAATTATCAGCATACAGTTGCTTACCTGAATAAAGTACTTCGAGTGAGCGCCTTTGTGCTTTAGTCATCCCTTGCACAACCAAGCTGAATGAATTATCGATTTGTCGTTCAGCTTCAGCATCAGGAATATCTGATGATGTTTCGTCATCAGCTAAATACAATGTATTCCAATGCTTTTTATTCATATGATAGCCCGCGATAACATCATCAAAAATATCGCGTAACTGAATCGCTTCTAATGGATCACATTTAAGATTCAGGCGTGGGCGCTTATCAGAAGCTTTTTCATTACCTTCAATCAATAACGCAAACATTTTCCCTTTTACTTTAAAAACCATCGCATCAGGGCCAAAAGGAAAGTCCTCTTGCGCCTCTGGTTTGCTCAGTAAATAGGCTCTAACATCATTGAGATTCATTACCCCAATCCTCCATGTTATTTTTTAGAATACGATCATAATATTCTGCGTTTATAACGCCTTAAACTGAATGACATTACTTTCTCGAGTCAAACCATCCGCTTCTAAACGAGTAAGATAATCTTGCCACAATACATCTTGTTGATTACATAAATGATATAAATATTTCCAGTCGTATAAACCAGAGTCATGGCCGTCATCAAAAATTAATTTAAGCGCATAATTACCGGATGGTTCGATATTCAGTAATGCAACATTCTTTTTTCCATGCTGTAAAACTTCATTACCAATACCATGGCCGCGGACTTCAGCAGAAGGAGAATATACGCGAAGCAACTCAAAACTTAATTGAAAAGTTTCTTTAGATTGATCAGATTTTAAATAGGTAAGCTCTAAACAACGAGTTTTTTTTCGAACTTTGATATCGGAGGGAATAGCAGCTGGTGATGACATCGTTAGATCCTAGAATGAGTGAATTTAAATTTTAAATCGCTCAGCACTTCAATATGAAATTTAGGCTCGTACGGCACGCTGTGAATATATCCCTATAAGCTCAACGATGACATCCATGCCATCGAATGGCCTTCAATCCTAAACTTCATATTTCGTTATGCTGCGCTAACGACTCATAGCACTAAAGAATAAACTGGCTCAAATCTTCATCTTGGGCAATTTTACCCAGATGTTCATTAACGTATTCAGCATCAACCACAACCGCTTCTGTTAGGTCTGATGCTTCGTACGATACTTTTTCTAGCAAACGTTCTAATAAAGTATGCAAGCGACGAGCACCAATGTTTTCTGTGCTTTCATTCACTTCAAAAGCAACTTCAGCAATACGCTTAGCCCCTTCTTCTGTAAAGGTAAGATCAACGCCTTCTGTTTTTAACAAAGCAACATACTGCTCAGTTAATGACGCTTTAGGTTCTGTCAATATGCGCTGTAAATCTTCAGGTGTTAAAGCCTGTAATTCAACACGAATCGGTAAACGACCTTGTAATTCAGGAATTAAGTCAGAAGGTTTTGAAAGGTGAAAAGCACCCGAAGCAACAAACAAAATATGATCGGTTTTGATCATGCCATATTTAGTACTAACCGTGCAGCCCTCAATCAAAGGTAATAAATCACGCTGTACGCCTTCACGGGAAACATCACCACCGGAACCACTTTCTTGACGCTTACAAACTTTATCGATTTCATCAATAAATACGATGCCATTTTGTTCAACAACTTCTAAAGCACGTGCTTTTAAGTCATCAACATTCAGCATTTTTGCAGCTTCTTCATCTTTAATTTGCTTAAACGCATCTTTAATTTTTAATTTGCGTTTGGATTTTTTATCGCCACCCATATTCGAGAACATGCTTTGCAACTGGTTGGTCATTTCTTCCATACCAGGAGGTGCCATGATTTCAACACCGGCTTGTGCCTGTTGCGCTAAATCGATTTCGATTTCTTTGTCATCTAGCTGACCTTCACGTAATTTTTTACGGAATATTTGGCGGGCTGATGAATCTTCTTTCTTTGGTTCTTCAGTTGTATCCCATTCGGATTTTTCTGACGTGCGAGCGGGTGGTAATAATACATCAAGAATACGTTCTTCAGCGGCTTCATAAGCACGCTGATCAACTTTTTCCATCTCTTGCTCACGCAACATTTTGAAACCTGTTTCTACTAGGTCTCGAATAATCGATTCAACATCCTTACCCACATAACCAACTTCGGTAAATTTAGTCGCTTCGATTTTAATAAATGGCGCATTGGCAAGTTTTGCTAAACGGCGAGCTATTTCAGTTTTACCCACACCTGTTGGGCCGATCATTAAAATGTTTTTTGGGGTAACTTCTTCACGCAACTCTTCATTAAGTTGCATGCGACGCCAGCGATTACGCAAAGCAATCGCAACGGCGCGCTTCGCTTCACTTTGACCAATAATATGGCGATCTAATTCGTGTACAATTTCTCGTGGGGTCATCTGACTCATTATGCTTCCCCTTCAGTAGCAGCGATAGCTTTGATGTCAGCTGGCGCAGTCATGGATTCAATAGTAAAGTTTTGGTTGGTGAATACACAGATATCACCCGCAATCGTTAAGCTTTTTTCGACGATGTCGCGGGCAGATAATTCAGTATTTTGCAGCAGTGCTCTAGCAGCAGATAAGGCATAATTCCCACCAGAACCAACACCGATTAGGTCGTCTTCTGGTTGTAGAACATCACCGTTACCCGTAATGATTAACGTCGCAGTATGATCTGCAACCGCAAGAATCGCTTCTAATTTACGCAATGCTCGATCAGAGCGCCATTCTTTAGCAAGCTCTACTGCAGCTCGGGTCAATTGACCTTGATTCTTTTGCAGTTGAGCTTCAAGTTTTTCAAATAACGTAAATGCGTCAGCCGTGCCTCCAGCAAAACCGGCAATTACTTGGCCATTAAACAAACGGCGCACTTTTTTGGCATTACCTTTCATTACGGTATTGCCGAGTGATACTTGGCCGTCACCGCCAATTACAACGTCATTACCACGGCGTACGGATACAATTGTTGTCATGTCCTATTCCCCAAATTAGATTGATTGCCTTAATAAAAAGATGTGATAGCAATCGTGATTCAAACTAACTGGGGGCGGCATTAACAATTTTCAACCTTGAAACATTCCAGCACGTAGATCTTTAGCACTAGCGACTTCTCGGCCGGCTTGATAAATACTGCCTTGAGCAATCGCCAATACAGTTTGTCGTGCCACAATTCGGCGAATATTGATTTTATATTCAATGCAGCCAGCATCAGGTGTTATCTCACTTTTCAGCTTTAAGTCACCCACCCCTAGCGCGCGCACTTTACCTGAATAGCCACTCCAACCCAGGTAAAAACCTAAGGTTTGCCACAAGCCTTCGAGCATTAAACTGCCTGGCATCAATGGATCACCAATAAAATGGTGCTTAAAAAACCAAAGATCTGGATTAATATCAAACTCTGCTCGAATCTCACCTTTTTTAAACAGGCCAGCATGCGGCTTAATATCAACGATTCTGTCCATCATTAAAAGCTGGTCGGCTGGTAAGCGCGCTTCACTGCTTGGGAATAATTCACCCATACTGCACGCTTCAAGTTCTGCTCGATTGAATTGGGTTTTGTTGGATATCGTCGCTAGAGGCGACTTAGCTGATTTAACTGACAGCACTGGCTTCTCACCGTTTACAAGAGGGCGCTCAGAATAGTCTTAATGCAGGTAAGATGAAACGACAAACTGCTGTGATTATTTATCAATAATAATCACAGATTAAAGTATTTTAATGCCCTTTACTCAGCAATAGGCTTTTTGATCACAAGTGCATTGATTCTATGGTTAGCAAGAATATCTTGCGCCTTATTCATTTTAGATCGGTTGATGAAAGGCCCTACCATCACGCGAAAATACTGCGTTCCTTTCACGTCTACTTCTTCAATACTGGTATCTAGATTCTCTAAAATAAGATTCACCTTTAATCGATCTGCCTGTTCACTGGTTCTAAACGAAGCCGCTTGCAAGGTATATTGATATTTCGCGACTCCCGTTTTTGGCGTGGACTTATAAGGAGAGTCTTCGGCTTTAGGCACAGGCACATCGCTATTTTCCAATAGCTTATAGAAATCGTAACCTGGCTTACCTACTTGCTTCTCAACTTCTTTCCGCGCTTCTTCTTTCGCTCTATTGACACCGGTTTGTAAGACTTTTTTAGCATCGCCTTTCACCGCATCCAGCTCATCACCGGAAGGAACCGTTTTCAGATAAAACAGAAAAGCGGCAAAGCTTACGGCCAAAATAGGAGTGAATAACCATACGATTTTAGGAATACGACTGATACTGTCCGACATGAAGAACCTTATAAAATGAAATAAACAACTGAATACAGACGCAGCTGCGACGACTGCGGGATAATACATGAATAATTATGCCATCTAAGATAGCTGAAATATTCTAAGATGCTAGAGCGATTATGATTTATCATAGCATTTATTTATCATTCATATTTTCCTACGAGCATGACCATGACGACAGAGATCCCCGCCATAGCCAAACCGAACCTTCGAAACCCCGTGCATTTATTAGCCTTTGGTTTAGGGTCTGGTTGTGCCCCCAAAGCACCTGGTACTTTTGGCACCTTAGCCGCTATCCCTTTTTGGTGGTTATTATTACAAGATGTTCCCCTAATCCCTTATTTATGTGTACTGATCGCAGGCTTTGCTTTTGGGGTTTATCTATGTGAGCAAACCTCTAAAGATTTAGGCGTACACGATCATGGCGGCATTGTTTGGGATGAATGGATCGGGTTGTGGATAACGTATTTAGCATTGCCTGCTGGCATAGAGTGGGTCGTGATTGGTTTTATTCTTTTTCGTTTTTTCGACATTCTAAAACCATGGCCAATTAAGTGGCTGGATGAAAAAGTACATGGCGGCTTTGGCATTATGATTGATGACGTGCTTGCGGGGATATTTGCATTGGCTTGTGTGCAGGGCTTGGCGTATTTCTTCTAGGAAAAATACCGAGATACGATAAGAAGAGGCTGATCCTCTTCTTATCTTCCATTGATTATTGATCCCAAATAAACAACTTTTCTACTCCCCACCAAATCCCCATAAAGAAATACCCTAGCGGTCCGTATGTCTTTTGCTTTTCTGCCGTTAGCTCAATCGTCGCATAATCCACTTGGCCATTCAGATATTTCATTCGGCCCTCTAAACGATCTATTTCACTTTGCGTACGATTTAATTCGCGTTCAATTTTCAGAATATCTTCTATTCGGTCTGCTCGGTTTAATAGCAGTTGAATGCGATCACGCAGTTTATATAAATTCGCTAAGCGAGCTTTGTTATCAATGAATTCGGTCGTAACGTCTTGTACATTCTCGTTATCTGAGATCACATCCCCTACTTTTCTAAGCTCGGCTAAGGTCATAGCATACTGATCTTGTGGTACACGAATCGATAAATTAAAGGATTTCCCTTCACTGCCATTGGTATTGCTAATATAACCTGACTGTTGAACAACAATAGCTTTTGCCTGTGTCTCGGCTTTGGCTAGATCTTGAACGCCTAGCGTCAGCCAGCTGCGTTTTATTAGCTTTCGCGACGAGTCTTCAACATGTGCATTACTGTCATTGCTCATCTGTGGTGATTGAAGTGAGGAGGCTTCCATCGCAAAACCTTGGCGGCTTTGGCTCATCTCTCCATGTCCAGAATTTGAAGCGCAGCCCGTCATCATTATGCCAGCGCTAGCGACAAATAAGATGCACGCGGATTGAGTTAAAGCCATTCGAATTATTTTTTTCATAATATGCCTTAATATTTATATCTATGAATATCAGTATTAATGAGTTTATCGACGAAAGTAACGCAACCAACGCCAAACATTCAACAAGCTCGCTAATGAACCAGCCACATACGTTAAAGCGGCAGCTAATAATATTTGATGCGCGTCTTTCATATCTTGTTCATTAAGATACTCGCCTTTCTCTAAAATAGGCAGCGCCTTAGCAAAACTTGCATCCCATTCTACGGGTAATGTAATCAAGTGTACTAAGGTGCTGGCTAATATCGACAAGACAGCAATGCCTAAAGTGACTCGACTCGCCGCAGGGCTAACAAACGCCAGCATTGGGCTTATCCAAAATGCAACCGGAGTCACTCGCTGCGCGATATTGGCAAACTTAGCTGCGGTAATACGTGCATTAAACGTTTTTTCTTTATTATGATCTTGAATTGCATGGCCGACTTCGTGGGCGGCAACAACAATAGCGGTTAATGATCGGCCATCGAACTTATCGGCCGTCAATCTGACCATTTTATCCACAGGGTCATAATGGTCACCCGCTTCTGTGACTTCAACTTGCACGCCTTCTAAGTTGTGTACTTTAATCAAATGCTGCGCAAGTTCTCCACCCGTACCAGGAAAATCATTTCGCTCATTGCTATGCTGCTTTAAAACTCGGCCGACCCACCATTGGGGAAAGAAAAATAGCGCAAGCGCTAAGATAAAAACTAAAATCCATACCATACCCGCTTACCTGTATTTTAAAAATATCTAAAAATGTATCACTAAATAATAAACTGTTTCGCATCATATCAAGGTTGAATTAACATTGCTGCGCCTCAAAGTTAGTCAGCGGCCATTAATCTTGTTAAAATGTGGGCCAATTTGAGACAGTTTCCGTAAACTATCAACTTATTAATAATTGCTATTTAATGGCGATTAATTTCTTCCAGTATCTGAGGTTTCCCTTTTGAGCATTAAATACATCGCCTCCTCTAAATTGCCGACACCTTTTGGCACCTTCACCATGCATGGTTTCGAGGATGAAAGTACGGGGAAAGAGCATGTTGCCTTATCAATGGGGGATATCGATTCCGGCGAACCTGTACTGGCACGCGCACATTCAGAATGTTTAACAGGGGATGCACTTTTCAGCATGCGCTGCGATTGCGGATATCAATTAGAGACCGCATTGAGTTCTGTCGCAAAAGCAGGCCGTGGGGTCGTTTTGTATCTACGCCAAGAAGGTCGTGGAATTGGTCTGTTAAATAAGATCAAAGCCTACAACCTGCAAGACCAAGGTGCCGATACGGTAGAAGCAAACGAACAATTAGGTTTTGGCGCAGACATGCGCACCTACGATATGTGCCAGCCAATGCTTGCACACTTAGGCGTTAAAACGATTCGCCTGATGACCAACAACCCTCGCAAAGTAAAAGCATTATCTGAAGCAGGGGTGAATGTTTTAGAGCGCGTAGCGATTGAAGTAGGCCGTAATCCACACAATGATGGGTATTTGAATACAAAAGCGAGCAAGCTAGGGCACTATTTAAACAGTAGCGTTAAAGCAGAAGCAGCGGTTAATTCTATCGTTAGTCATCAAGATGACGACGCTTAAATAACGTCGTTTATTCTTAATGAAGTGATGAGTTATAAGTAACTCGTCACTTTAGCGACGATCGCCGCTTTGTCGATCGCAATATCTTCAAACTGCTGCACTGGGGATGCATGTTCGATATAACGATCAGGTATGCCCATTAGCTGACAAGGGATTTGCAATCCTTGTTTGGCCAAGAATTCCAATACCGCAGATCCTGCTCCCCCCATAATGGCGTTCTCTTCGATACAGATTAACTGATCATGAGATGCCGCCAATTCTGTAACTAAAGCTTCATCCAACGGCTTCACAAAACGCATATCCGCAATACTGATTTCAATGCCTTGCTCGGCTAATTCTTCCGCAGCTTCTAATGCAAAATTCACACAAGAACCAAACGCTAATACTGCAATGGATTTGCCCGCGTCTTTTTCAGCATGAATGGCAGCAGAACGCTGACGACGCATGATGCCTTTGCCAATTTCTAATAGCTCCATCTTCGTTTGCACATCGATGCCAGTGCCTGAACCACGCGGGTATCTGACCGCCGCTGGCCCTTGGTATTGGTAGCCTGTGTAGAGCATCTGGCGACATTCATCTTCGTTCGACGGTGCCATGATGACCATATTAGGAATTGGGCGTAAAAAGCTGTAATCGTAAGCGCCGTGGTGCGTTGGGCCATCTTCGCCCACCAGCCCCGCTCGGTCGATGGCAAACATCACATCGAGATTTTGTAATGCCACATCGTGAATCAGTTGATCGTATCCACGCTGTAAAAAGGTCGAATAAATCGCCACAACCGGCTTAGCCCCTTCGCATGCCATTCCCGCAGCAAGTGTGACTGCATGCTGTTCTGCAATGGCAACATCAAAATAACGTTTAGGGTACAGTTCAGAGAATCGGATCATATCCGAGCCTTCCCGCATGGCTGGCGTAATTCCCATCAAGCGCTCATCCGCTTCCGCCATATCGCATAACCAATCCCCAAAAACATTCGAGTAAGTTGGCTTCACGATTGCGACTGGCGTTGATTGTGAGGCTTGTTTTTTGAGCGCGTGGTATTTAATTTGTTGCTCTTCTGCCGGTGCAAAACCTTTGCCTTTTTTCGTTACCACATGCAGAATTTTTGGCCCTGGCAGTTTTTTCAAATTGGCCAGTGTATTCACAAGCTCTTCGGTATCGTGGCCATCAATCGGGCCATAATAGTTAAAGCCTAACTCTTCAAAGAAGATGCCCGGCGCGACCATCGCTTTCATGTGCTCTTCGGTCTTACGCATGAATTCCCAAGCGGTGGTGCTTTTTTGTAATATCTTTTTGCTGCCTTCGCGGAAAGAACTATATGTTGGGCTAGACCAAAGACGGGTGAAATATTTATTCAAAGCGCCGACGTTATCAGAGATTGCCATGTCGTTATCATTAAGAATAACCAACATATCGGCTTTTTCATGCCCTGCATGATTCAGCGCTTCAAACGCCATACCCGCGGTCATGGCGCCATCACCAATAATGGCAACGGCCTGATTATCTTTACCCATCGCACGCATGCCTAGGCTCATGCCCATGGCCGCGCTGATCGAGGTGCTTGAATGGCCTACACCAAAGGTATCGTATTCACTTTCGCTGCGTAATGGAAAAGCGGCGGGGCCTTCTTTGCTGCGAATCAACGGCATCTGTTCACGACGACCAGTAATGATCTTATGCGGGTACGCTTGGTGGCCAACATCCCATACGAGCTTGTCGTTAGGGGTATCAAAAACAAAGTGAAGAGCCGTTGTCAGTTCGACAACCCCTAAGCCCGCACCAAAGTGTCCACCCGATTGGCCAACACTGTAAATAAGGTATTCGCGTAATTCGTGATTAAATTGCTCGAGCTGATCTAAAGCTAATAAGCGCAGGTCTGCCGCATTGGTCACAGAGTCCAATAGAGGCGTTAATGGTCTTTCACTTGGTATTTCAGTAAACATGCACTTCACGATTTGGCTGGCACTGAAGGCAAAACAATCATCATTTTGCCAGCATGCTCTAATTCATTATAGAAAGTTCGCTATTCTACCCGTCTCGCACCGCAAGTAGAACCAATAATACATTTTCGACAGGGATTAATGATCGCGAGTAATGATGTAATCGGCAAGCTGCGCCAAAGCTGAGGTATCGCCAGAAAGGTTTTTCAAGGCCTCTAGCGCCTGTTTTTGTAGCTGTTTCGCTTTCTCTTTTGCGCCCTCTAAACCTAGCAATGCCGGGTATGTAGGCTTATTTAATGCGACATCCGCACCTTGCTGCTTGCCTAATGTTGCGGTATCACTCTCAATATCTAATATGTCATCTTGCACTTGAAACGCAAGACCAATGGCATTGGCGTACGTCGTTAAATGCTTTAGGGTTTCCTCATCAGGATTGCCACAATACGCTCCCATTAAAACGCTGATTCGAATAAGCGCCCCGGTTTTGTGGGCGTGCATGCGTTCAAGATGAGCAAGGTCGACCTCTTTACCGACAGACGCCAAATCAATCGCCTGTCCGGCCACCATTCCTGATGCACCAGAACCTTGGCTCAATAAACGAATAAGCTGTAAACGTTGAGTGATTGAAAAATCCGCCGGCATATCCGCCAGAATTTCAAATGCCCCGGTTAATAGTGCGTCTCCCGCTAGAATCGCGGTTGCTTCATTAAATTTAATATGGCAAGTCGGCTGACCACGACGCAGGTCATCATCATCCATGGCTGGCAAATCATCGTGAACTAAAGAATAGCTGTGCACCATTTCAATCGCGGCCATGGCGATATCAACTCGAACATCATCAATGCCTAGCGCATGAGCCGTTGCTTGCACCAGAAAAGGACGCACTCGTTTGCCACCATTAAATAAACTGTAAGCCATGGCATCGGCTAAATACGGATCACTAATATTAAGTTGGTTAAGTGCTGAATTGAGTGCATTTTCACAACGTTTTTGGCTGTTATTTAATTGCTGCTGAAAATTGATATGAGTCGATGTCATGAGCGTTTATTCTTCACCATCGGCTAACGGTGTCGCAAAAGGCTGGGCTTCCATTTGCCCATTTTTTTGCAATAACAACTGCACTTTCTGTTCTGCTTTCGCCAACGCATTCTGGCAGTCTCGGGTATATTTAATACCCTGTTCAAACGCTTTCAAGGAATCTTCTAGAGTCATTTCTCCAGATTCCATACGCTCGACTAAGCCTTCTAGTTCCGCTAGGGATTGTTCAAAATGAAAGGTTGTTTTCGCCATAGTGCACCCGTTTTTCTACTTTAAGCCATGTCTCTGTCGCGCAACACTAACCGAGCAATCCGTTCTAATCAAGTAACGAATCTTCTCACATTCTTATGCTGAGAATTACGGCAGAATAAAAATCTTTGTCTACACTTTTTATAGACACAGTAATAAACATTAGATTTTATCAATATTTCAAGGAGCAGCAGTGGATCTCGCATCTCTGGTTGGTATCTTAGGAGCCTTCGGCCTCGTGGTCATGGCAATGGTTCTAGGCGGCGACATTATGATGTTCGTCAACGTGCCATCCTTGCTCATCGTAGTCGGGGGGAGCTTATTCGTCGTCTTGATGAAGTTCGAAATCGGCGCATTTTTTGGCTCTTTCGGCATCATGGCTAAAGCCTTCATGTTTAAAGTCAGTAAGCCTGAAGAAATTATCGAAGAGACTGTTGAACTTGCAGGCTTAGCCCGTAAAGGCGGCTTGTTATCGCTTGAAGGCAAAGAAGTAAGTAATGATTTTCTTGCTAAAGGCATACAGCTACTCGTTGATGGACACGACCCTGAAGTGGTTAAAGCTTTACTCGGCAAAGACATGAAATTAGCACAAGAGCGACATAAGTACGGCGCTACCTTCTTCACTCACATGGGCGATGTCGGCCCCGCGATGGGAATGATTGGTACGTTAATTGGTCTTGTAGCCATGCTGGCAAACATGGATGACCCTAAATCCATTGGCCCTGCGATGGCGGTTGCCCTATTAACGACACTTTATGGTGCCATGATGGCCACCATGATCATGATTCCTATGGCCGATAAATTGGTCTTGCGCGCCGAGCAAGAAGGATTGATTCAATCGATGATTGTTGATGCCTTAATTGCGATTCAAGGTGGTCAAAATCCTAGAGTTATTGAAGCGATGCTGCAAAATTATGTCAAAGAGAAACAACGTGCGGTAGCGGAGTAATCAAGGATGAGTGATGAGGAAGAAGAAGTCTGTGAATGCCCTGCGGGTATTCCGGCATGGGTAATGACGTTTGCCGATTTAATGTCGTTATTGATGTGTTTCTTCGTTTTATTATTATCATTTGCCGAAATGGATGCGATGAAGTTCAAGCGTTTAGCCGGTGAACTGCGCATGGCTTTTGGGGTACAAACTCAAATCAACGCTGACGACCCACCAAAAGGCACCAGCGTGATTGCAAAGCACTTTAGCCCTTCTATACCCGAGCCAACGCCCATTAATGAAATTCGGCAAAAAACCAGCGATCTCACTAAAAGCAGTTTAGAAGTTCTCTGCCAAGACGAAATGACGCAGCAGCAAGAGCGCCAAGGCGACGAAGGCCAAAAGACACGAGAGGTTGTTGTCCCTAAAGAAGCACAAGCGGAGAAGAAAGCAGAAGAAACCGCGGTTGAAATTGCGGCTGATTTAGAAGCAGAAATTTCCAGTGGCAAAATTGAAGTTGAAACCCAAGGTAAAAAAATCATCATCCGTATTCGTGAAAATGGCGCGTTTCGTTCCGGCTCCGATTACATCGAAGATCGCTTCTTACCTGTCATTGACAAAATACGAGAGGTTTTGGTCGATATTCCCGGTCGGATCTCTGTGGAAGGTCATACCGATAACATTCCAATTGCAGGTAATCGCTTTCGTTCAAACTGGGGTTTATCGTCTGCTAGAGCCGTTGCGTTTGCGCAAGAATTGTTTATCGCTCCCGAAATGGGCCAAGAGCGATTCCAGGTTGTCGGCCATGGCGATGTTAGGCCTTTGGTTGAAAATACAAATGCAGAAGGAAGGGCTCGAAATCGTCGCGTAGAACTGATAATTTTACAGACTACAGAGAATGACGATGATGACAAACCCTTAATGGAAACACCTGAAGAAAACGTTAAAGATGCTCTGAACGCAAAGCCGGAAGACTTTGAGCTCGATAGCAATGATATTTTTTAAACATTAATAAGAATAATTAAAGAAGGATTGATAATGTCTGATGAGCGCCGCCGATTTTTTCGTATTGACGATGAGGCTGAAGTCAGTTTTAAAACCATTAGCGATGATGAATATCAGGCGTGGGTGCAAGGGCAGCGTGACGAAGAAAGCGAGAATTTTGCAAAAATAGAGAGCGAAATTGGTATTGCTATCTCGAATTTAAAAAGTCAGCACCCGCAACTTGCTAAAATTTGCGAGCTACTGAATCAAAAAATAAATTTAACCACCAGCAATAACCCCAAAGCCCATAATTTTGTCGATGACGGAGAACTAAAACCGATTAACTTAAGCGCTTGTGGTATCGCCTTTCAAAGTGATGAAAGTCTAGATGAAAATCAGAGCATTTTATTGCAGTTAAAGCTTAAGCCATCAAATGTTGCCATCGTCACGACGGGCAAGGTTGTTGATGCTGGCACGGGTAATCAAAACAATATCATTCGTATCGATTTTCAAAATTTAGGTGAAAATAATCAAGATTTATTGATGCAGCACCTATTTCATGTTCAAGGCCGGGCCTTAAAAAAGCAGCGCTCCACTGAATAAAACAGCAAAATGGTTCTAAGGAGCCATTTTGTCATTACGTTTTATTAACTAACCGTTCAACTTCTGTTTCAAATTGAGCCAAGTTTTACTATTTCATTGCAATGTCATAATTCGTCAGTAATCTAGAAAAACTATTTTAGCCATACTAATTTCGTATACCTATTAGTGGGAGCTAAAAATAACGATAATATACCCTCAAACAAGCGGTCACATGATGAATAAAACACTCACTATGGCGCTGAGCGCTGGCTTAATGCTAGGCAGCGTTCAATCTCAAGCCTTTACCCAGCCGACTCACAAGCGCATTGTTGAAGATGCGGTTGCGTACATGGCAGCACACCCTGAAACGACTAATTTCGCCAAATTATCGGCGACCGCACAGGCCGCAGGTTATAGCCTTGAACAGTTTGCTACTGCACTTGGGCAAGGTGCTCGCGATGTTGATGATTTCCAAGATACGTTTATTTGTGGTGCCGTAACCGGTGATTGTGTTGACGCTCCTGTTTTTGGTGTTGGTAGTTTTGTAGCTACGTATACGGCGTGGTGGCACTTCCAAAATCACTCTCGTGGTGGTGATGTTCACGGCAATGATCTTGCGGGTTACAACTACAGCCAAATTCCAGTAAAAGGGGTTGAAGACCGTCTTTTAGGTACGTGGTTAGTCGGAGATCACCTTGATGATGGCAAAGGTGGCATGACTGGCTGGTGCTTCTGGCGCTGGTGCAATGAAGATTCTGAATATAATTCCTATGGCATTACGGCCCATAATTACAGTGTCGGTAGTTACAATAGCAAGTCACACTACGAAGATTTTGAAAAAGCCGCTTTTCAGCCTATCGATAATCTAGGGCAATACTGGTACAACGAGTTCATTAAAACGCCGACCGTGCAAACACTAGGTTTTGCTCTGCATACAACCGACTTATTGCAGCCACACCATACCTGGACAACGTCAGCCAATAATCACGGAGGTTGGGAGTCTTGGGTTGAAGATAACTACGATGCAAAAGACATGAACAATGATGCCGCCGTAACAGAAGCGATGAACAGCTTTACCCCCATTGCAGCAGGTCAAAATGATATTCGCCCATTATTAACGGAAGGTGGCGCAATCTCTTATGGCCAAGGTGGTATTGTATTAAGTAGCACCAGCGATGCTGATCGCTCTGAAGTCGCCGCAACGGTTATCCCACACGCCATTGCTATGGTGGTTCACGTACTGAATCATGCTGCTGAACGTTTCTAAGCTCTTTTCTTAGCAGTTATCAACTGCGTATTTATCGGCGGCCATTTTGGCCGCCTATTCTCACCTTGGTCAGCTCATGAAAAAAATCATTGTTATTTTTTGCTCTATTTTCTTTTTTTATTCTCATCTTACTCAAGCAAACGTTTTATACGACATTAAAGACCCCAAGCTTGCGGCGACAATGGACAACTTAATATTAAGCGCAGATACGGTAGAAATGTTTTGGCATGCTTATAATCATCCCAGTCGTCCTATTACCCCTCCTCAAGCCATGCAGCGTATCATTGACGATGCATTATTAGCTCAGCATGCTCGCCAAACATTGCCTAGCCATATTCTTAATACAACGAACAGCGTCGGCTTTGCCAATGATGTGATGTTAGAGGACCGAGCGACGGCCTTGATTCGTAAAACGTATCAAAAAGCTCTGGTTGAAAAAATACAGTCGCTACCAAAAGGACTCGAAAGTTTGTTCAGTTTCAATCATGACATCACAACAGAAAAATTAGCCGAGTTAATGACGTTAAAAGCAGCGCTAATGATTAACGCAAATCCAAAGCAAGAAGCGGCTGCAAAAAGAACCGTGGTTGCGACACTCAATCTTTCTGCAGCAGGCTTAACATCAGACATCAAAGAATTAACCTTGTGGGATATTTATCATCGCCAAAATGTACAAGGCCGCCTCGCCATACATAACGCGGATTTAAACTATTTAAAAAGCCAAGTTAAACAGCGCATTGGTTCGCTCATGGTTTTAGCTTGGGCAGAAAAAAATATTTCAGCACAAGATTTCGCAGCCATACAGCAAATACTTTTAAACGAACAACACAAAACTCGATTATTAGAAAGCATGGGGCTGCACGCCGATGTTCACGATGACAATCCTGCATTACGTGAGAAAGCAAAAAGTATCAGTGAAGAAAAAATCAAACAATATTATCAAGATAACCAAGATGAGTTCGAAGTTGTTGAGCGTGTGAAAGCTCGACACATTCGCGTTGCTAGCCAAGCATTAGCCGACCAAGTGGTTGCTGAACTAAAAGCAGGCTTGGATTTCTCTGCCGCAATAAAAAAATACTCCATTGCTGAAGATAAAAACGCTTCCGTACCTGGCAGCTTAGGTTGGTTACAGCGCAGTGATAAAAAACGCAGCTGGTTACACGCCGTTGCTTTCATGCAACAAGCAGGAACGGTATCAGCCCCGTTTAGAAGCCCTCAAAACCAAGGCGAGATTGTTTATGAAATTATTTTTGCGGATGAACGTATTGATGGCCATTTAAGCTATAGCGACCCCACTGTACACTACGAAGCCAGTCGTGATATCGCATTAAAAGAATTACGCGAAGAGTTTATTGCTTTGCAATCACAGTTGCGTGCAAATGCCACTATCCATCTCAATAAAGCCGCCTTACGATAGAGTGAGCCACGTTAACAGAGTTGAAATATGCGTTATTTGATTGCCATCACCCTATTGGGAATTTTTGTCTTTGTCTGGCAGCCCGAACCTCAACTGTTATTTTGGCAACAGGCTTCGTCACCTTTAGAATCTGCATCCACGGTCAACGACGATCGTGAAAGCCGCTCACAAAAAAATGCCAATCAATCCTCAGTAGCAAAGCAAGAGATAGCTCCGCTCAACGTTCAATCGGATGAAATAACGGAATACTTTATTCCTAATGCAGAGGCCGTTGCCTCTATGCGCCAAGCTCGTATAGAAGGAGACCCACGAACTCCTACGCTCGGTGAATATCATGAGCGTGAAACTCCAACCACAGAAGAACTAGGCGATCATGAACAATATTTAGAATATGAACGTCGCCAGCAAAAACGTGTCTATCGCGCTTATGTAGAAGCCAGCAAAATAAAAACGGCGCGATTGCGCGAGATGATCGAAAAAGGAAAAGCTGAAGGTATTAGTGCGCAAGAAATAGAATTTGCTGAAAAGAAAATTCTTGGAATTGAAAGCATGGCGGCAACCTTGCAACAAGATTATCCCGATATCATGGAAGATAGTTATCAGCCACCAGCAGATTGGTTAATCGAAAATCCCGATAAAAATGACAATTCTATTAAATCTGATAATTCTGGGGGGGATATTGACCAATAAATAGCCTTCTGCCCTCTTGCGGATATCCCTATTTAAATCAATACAGGTATACTATCGGGTATGAATATTAAAAAATGCTTGGAGCATACCCCATAGTGAGTAAAGCCCGTAATAAGAAACCTCAAGATCCACACGCCGCCCGCGAAGCTAAGAATTATGAAAATCCGGTTCCAAGCCGCGAGTTTATTCTTGAAACCTTAGTTGCCTTAGCCACTCCTTCTACCTATGAAGAAGTTTGCGCGGCGCTGCATGTTGATGACGAGGATCGTACAGAAGGTGTACGTCGTCGGTTAATTGCTATGGCTCGAGATGCTCAAATCGACAGCAACCGCGGTCGTCAAACTTATTTCCCGCTTGATCCTAAAAAGATCGCCACAGGTATATTACAAGGCCATAAAGATGGCTACGGTTTTTTGCTGCGTGAAGAAGGCGAAGACGTTTACATTTCCAATAATCAGATGCGTAAAGCGTTTCATGGTGACAAAGCTATGGTCCGCATTACTGGGACTGATCGTCGTGGCCGCTTAGAAGGTCAAATCGCAAAGGTCCTTGAGCATAATACAACACAAATTGTTGGTCGTTATTTTGAGCAATCCGGTGGTTTTGGTGTTGTTCGACCTGATAGCAAACGCGTTAGCCATGAAATTGTGATTGCCGAAAAAGATCGCAATGGTGCTAAGCACGATCAGTTTGTGAACGTTGACATTATTCAACAACCTCGTCCAGGTGAAATGATTACTGGTCGAGTAACTGAAGTTTTAGGCAACAACCTAGCGCCCGGTATGGAAATCGAAGTGGCGATTCGCAGCCACGATATTCCAAATACTTGGACGAAAGAACTCTTAGAAGAACTAAAATCAATCCCTGAAGAAGTGGTCGAAAAAGATAAGAAGAAGCGTATCGATTTACGCGACCTTCCTTTTGTTACCATTGATGGTGAAGACGCGCGCGACTTTGATGATGCGGTTTATGTTGAGAAAAACAAACGCACTAATGGTTGGCGCTTATTCGTAGCCATTGCTGATGTCTCTCATTACGTACAAGTTGACAGCGAATTAGACAAAGAAGCGACCAAGCGCGCAACCTCTGTTTATTTCCCTGAAAACGTTGTGCCTATGCTCCCAGAAGCCATTTCCAATGGTTTATGCTCACTGAATCCTGAAGTTGACCGCTTAGTAATGGTCTGCGAAGCAACGATCAGTGAAAAAGGCAAGATGTCGGGCTACAAGTTTTACGAAGCCGTTATTCACAGCCATGCACGCTTAACCTACAACCTTGTATGGGAAATGCTGCAAAAGCCGATGACGGACGAAGGCAAGCAATGGCGTAAACAATACCGCCCTGTTGTTCCTCATTTAGAAACTATGTACGGTCTGTACAAACTGCTACGTAAAGGTCGTACTAAACGTGGCGCTATCGATTTTGAAACAGTAGAAACGAAAATCGAATTTGATAGTCAGCGTAAAATTAGCCAAATTGTTCCAACGTCACGCAACGATGCTCACATGATCATCGAAGAATGTATGTTGATGGCGAACGTATGTGCCGCTGACTTTTTAAGCCGTTATAAAGTGCCTGCTTTATTCCGTGTGCATAATGGCCCAAGTGATCAAAAGCTCGATAATCTAAGAGAATTTTTAGGTGAAATGGGATTGAGTATGGCAAGTGGTGATCCATCACCCAGCCACTACCAAGAACTGCTAAAACAAATAGCAGGCCGTCCTGATGCCCAGCTTATTCAAACCGTTATGTTGCGCTCTTTAAGCCAAGCCGTTTATCAGCCAGAAAATGAAGGTCACTTTGGTTTAGCGTTTGATGCCTACGCGCATTTTACCTCGCCAATTCGTCGTTACCCGGATTTATTAGTTCATCGTGCTATTCGTTCTGTTATTCGTAGCACGCGCGAATGCAAACACGTTCGTCGTGTTGAAGGGGCTGGTCGCTTAGCGAAGAAAGTGATCTTCCCTTACGATACTCCTGCAATGGCGGCGCTAGGCGAGCATTGTTCGATGGCTGAACGCCGTGCTGATGATGCTACTCGTGATGTGGTCGATTTCTTGAAATGCGAATACATGGAACAGCATGTAGGTGATGTATTTGAAGGTACGATCACTGCAGTAACGGGCTTTGGTTTATTCGTTTCGCTGAACGATGTTTTTGTTGAAGGTTTGGTGCATATTTCCAACCTTAATAATGACTTCTACCAGTTTGATCAGGTTAAGCATCGCTTAGTGGGCGAACGCACGCGCAAAACGTTCCGCTTAGGCGATAAGCTTTGGATTCAGGTGATGGGCGTTTCGCTGGACGATCGTAAGATCGACTTTGGCCTAGCGACTAATCCTAATGATGACAGCGCTGTAAACTCTAGCGATCAGTCTATTCATAAAAACACACCTAGCCATAAACCTAGTAAGCGTACGGCAGTAGGAGATGATTCTGCTACTGAAGGCGGCGATAAGAAAAAACGTCGTGGCCCTCGCCGTAACAATCGTAAAAAGACGACGAATACCGGTGTGGCTAAAAAGACAACTGAGGGCAATAATTCTTCAGAGACGCCAAGCAAAACCGATAGCCCAGCGAAAAAGAAAAAACGCCCTAAGTCTAAGCGCCAAAAATTAAATGGTGCTCAGGCTAAATCGAAGAGCCAAAGTGCTGATGCGAGTAAAACCCGCAAGCCTAAGAAACCTGGCTCGGCGAAAAAGAAAGTTAAAAAATCAAATGCCAAAGCGCATAACGACTAGTTTGCTCTTTTTTATTAAAAGTAAGATGCACTGGTTAATTAGGAAATAGAATGAAACTTGAGATCGTTTACGGCATTCATGCCGTAATGACACTATTACAACGCAGCCCAGACCAAGTAACTGAACTGTGGGTAATGAAAAGCCGTGACGATAAGCGCATGCAAGACATTATCGAACTGGCCGAAGCGCAAGAAATTCCAATCATGGAAACCAATAAAGGCTTATTGAATCAAAAAGCCGATGGTAACCATCAAGGTGTTATCGCGATGCGTTATCCGCAACGTGGTTATAGCGAGAAGAATTTAGAAGAAGAGCTGGATAAGATTGATGGCACGCCATTAATTCTTGTTTTAGACGGTGTAACCGACCCGCATAATTTGGGTGCCTGCTTACGTACTGCAGATGCCGCGGGTGTTCATATGGTGATTGCACCTAAAGATAACTCTGCACCATTAAATTCTGTGGCGAGTAAAATTGCATGTGGCGCTGCAGAAGCTATTCCGTACATTCAGGTAACCAACCTTTCACGCACGCTAAAAGATTTACAGCAACGCGGTATTTGGATTACCGGCACTGCAGGCGAAGCGACACAGTCTGTTTATCAAGCTGACCTAAAAGGACCAACAGCGTTGGTTATGGGCGCAGAAGGTAAAGGTATGCGTCGATTAACTCGCGAACATTGTGATTATTTAATTAATATTCCAATGGCGGGTGAAGTAAGTTCATTAAACGTATCGGTAGCAACAGGCGTATGTTTATTTGAGATTGTGCGTCAGCGCTTAGGCGCCTAGTACATTAGAAGTTAACGAACTGCGGTGAAGGTAGTGGGTTAATTTTTCAGGACATCTAAGGCATGGAGCGTAGCGGCGTGAATACCTGCAACGACTGGCCGAAGTGAGTCTCCATGGACGGATTTACGACGCTCCGTAAAAAATTCAACCCACTACATTGAACGGAAGCAGTCATTAACGATTAAAAGGAAATGTAATGGATTGGTGGCAAGATTTAATTCAGCAAAATTATGACTGGCTATGGGAAGCGGGTTTAACCTGTTTAATCACGCTGGTTGTTTCTTTGACGTGGCATTATGCTCATAAAAAACTCGGTATCCTTATTACCAGAAGTAAAAATCGCTGGGATGATATCGTCTTAAATTCTTTTGGCGCACCAATCAACTGGCTAATTATCATCATTGGTGCCTCTTGGTTTGCCGATATCACCGCGCGTCACTTCTCAGCAGAAATTATCGACAGCATTCCTGTTGCGCGTCAGCTTGCCCTTCTAATTATTATTGCCTGGGGTACTTGGCGCCTTATTAACGGCATTGAAGAAAAGCAATTAGATAAAGGAAGTGACCCAACAACCGTGCAGCTGGTTGGTAAAATCACCAAGCTCACTGTCATTATTTTAATCATCATGCCTATTTTTCAAATTTTAGGCATCTCAATTTCCGGCATGCTGGCATTTGGTGGTATGGGTGGTTTAATCGTCGGTATGGCGGCCAAAGATCTATTATCTAACTTCTTTGGCTCAATCATGATTTATTTAGATAAACCATTTATTGTTGGTGAATGGATTCGCTCACCCGATAGAAGCATTGAAGGTACTGTCGAAAAGATTGGCTTTCGCTTAACCATTATTCGCACTTTTGATAAACGCCCTCTTTACGTGCCAAATTCTGTATTTACCAATATTTCAGTTGAAAACCCATCACGCATGAGCAATCGACGCATTAAAGAAACCATTGGTGTGCGCTATAAAGATTCAAAAAAATTACCCATGATTTTGGATGACGTGCGCACGATGCTAGTTGATCATGATGACATTGATAATAACCAAACGCTGATTGTGAATTTTAATACTTTTGGCCCTTCAAGCTTAGATTTCTTTATCTACACCTTTACCAAGACAACGAACTGGATTGAATTTCATCATATTAAACAAGATGTCATGTTAAAAATATTAAACATTATTCATGAGCATGATGCTGATTGCGCTTTCCCATCGCGTACATTGCATGTCGAATCGATGCCAGAACTGATGCAAGCCAGCGAACGCTAAGAGCAAATCTTCTAAAAAAATAGCGTCTACTCAATTAAAGATAGGCATAAAAAAACCGTAATTTCGATCCTCGAAATTACGGTTTTATGTTTCTAATACTGCTTATCTTTAGTGCCTTTTGCCCTGACCTCAATCCTCATATCCTTCAGCGCATCCGTATATGTAGAATATATCAGGGTTCAAGGCTTGACCATGCGACACGGTGTCGCAGGTTATTCAAGTTCCGCCTTACTTTTATCTAAAAATTCTTGAACCGTCATCGAAGGGCCTATGTTAGCGCCATTACTCACAGTTACTCCGCCTTCCCCATCAAAAGCGACAGTCACTTCATAAGGTGTTGAGCCTGAATTGGTATGAGTCAGTGTTATTGTCCCATCAACCTTTTCCTGATTACTTGGAATCACCAAGCCGGCCCAATCAAACTGCGTATCTGAGCCTAACGCTTTTGACGCTATCTTCGTCGATAGCGTATAAGTCGTCTTGTAGCGAAGTGACTCATTGATCACATTGCTATCGTCATTAAGATCTACACAACCGAAATCACTATTAATAGCCGTTAAATTTAAATCGGTGAATTCTGTATATGGAAAGCGAGGGCCAAGAGAAGATTGAGGAAAAGAATCCTGCAATGCAGCAACAAGGTCCGTTTTCATGGCCTCTTGTACAACAATCGAAGTACCGGTGCCTACTTTTACTACTCCATCTACCGTTTTATCAGC
>TARA_B110000008_G_scaffold264674_1_pt1 | contig 26341 bp, 23 predicted proteins | sample TARA_B110000008 | Tara Oceans TARA_B110000008 (sample SAMEA4396496) | marine metagenome | biome: Westerlies Biome; feature: [DCM] deep chlorophyll maximum layer (ENVO:01000326); material: water (ENVO:00002006), including particulate matter (ENVO:01000060) such as... | depth 40 m
GTTACAGTTAATGGAATTCCATTAAATGATTCTGAGAGTCAAGGAGTATGGTGGGTAAATATGCCTGATTTTGCATCTTCAATTGGGAGCATACAAATTCAAAGAGGTGTAGGAACTTCAACAAATGGATCGGCAGCTTTTGGGGCTTCTGTCAACTTAAAAACTGACGGACTAAACAAAGATGCTTATGCCGTTACCAATAATTCAGTGGGTAGTTTTGCAACCATAAAAAACAATATTGAATTTGGTACAGGTCTTATTAAAGATAAATTTGCTTTTGATGGAAGATTGTCAAAAATATCTTCAGATGGCTACATAGACAGGGCCTCTTCTGATTTAAAATCCCTTTATCTTCAAGGTGCTTATTTTGGAAAAAATTCAGTCTTAAAAGCTATTGTGTTTTCTGGGCATGAACGTACTTATCAAGCCTGGAATGGTGTTCCTTTAAATTATTTAGATACTAATCGAACTTTCAACTCTTACACTTATGAAAATGAAGTTGATAATTACGAACAAACGCATTATCAATTACATTATAGCAAACAAATGGGTAATGTAACAAACTTTAATATTGCAGGACACTACACGCATGGTGAAGGATACTACGAGCAAGAAAAATTAGGAGAAGATTTAGCAGATTATGGTCTTGACAATATTTTCTTAACTAATGATACTATTACATCAACCGACTTAATTAGAAGAAAATGGCTAAACAATGACTTTGGAGGGTTCACTTATTCATTGAACCATACAATGGGAGATTTAAACCTTACATTTGGAGGAGCAAGTAGTCGTTATTCTGGGCAACATTACGGAAATGTAATTTGGGCACAATACGCAAGTAACGCTAGTTTCAATCACCAGTATTACTGGAACAAAGCAGAGAAATTTGACAATAATTTCTTTGCAAAAGCGAACTATAAATACAGTGAAACTACTCAACTTTATGTTGATTTACAAAGAAGAAGAATTGACTATATTTTTGAAGGGCTTGATGCTAACGGAAATTCAGCTGAACAAGAAGTAAACCTTGAATTCTTTAATCCTAAGTTTGGCTTGCACCATACTTTAAATGAAAGTCAAGTGCTTTACGCTTCATTTGGTGTAGCTAACAAAGAACCAAACAGAAGTGATTATACTGAAAGTACTCCTGATTCTCGCCCAACACACGAAACACTTTATGATACTGAAATTGGTTACAAGCAAGTTGGCGATAAAATGACTTTTGGAGCCAACCTTTATTTCATGAACTATGAAAATCAATTAGTGATGACAGGAAAACTAAATGATGTTGGGGAAAGAACCCATGTAAATGTTGCTGAATCGTTCCGAAAAGGAATTGAGATTGAAGGGACTTACAAGCTAACGAACAAATTAACTTGGGCAGCAAACATGACTTTGAGTGAAAATAAAATTATTACTCCTTTTGTTGAGCATGTGGACAACTGGGATACTTGGGGAACTGATGAAGTTACTCATGAAAATACGGATATAGCCTTTTCACCAAATATAATCTGGACATCACAATTGAACTATCAGTTGGACAAAAACACAAGTGTTGATTTCATCAGCAAATATGTTGGCGAGCAGTTTATTGACAATACTTCATCAGAAGATAGAATGTTAAATGACTACTTAGTGAATCATTTAAGAGTGTCTTATGAGTGGGAAAGCAAAATATTCAAAACTGCAAAAGTAAGCTTACAAGTAAATAACCTACTTAACAATGAGTATTTAAACAATGCTTGGGTTTACCGTTTCATCTCTGATGATTGGGACCCAAGTGGTGACGATCATTATGTAAATTCAGATAGCGAAAGAGGATATAATATGGCAGGATACTATCCGCAAGCAACAAGAAATTATCTTTTAGGACTTAGCTTAGGTTTCTAAGAAGTAATCATTAGATATTAAAGAAAAGCCCACCATTTTGGTGGGCTTTTTTTATTACTTTTGCTACAAACTAATTTTCATGGAATATAATACTGAACGCGAACACCTCATCATTCCTGAGTACGGAAGACATGTACAAAGAATGATAGCTCACGCAACTAGCTTAACTGATAAAGCAGAACAACAAAAATGTGTTGATGCTATCATTGCTTTTATGGGGCAAATGAATCCTCACCTTAGAGATGTAAAAGAATTTACACACAAACTTTGGGATCATTTACATATCATGTCCGATTTTAAAATAGATGTTAAATCACCTTACCCAAAGCCTGAAATAGAAAAGTTAGAAGAGCGTCCTGAAAAAATGACTTATCCAGGGAATAAAATCAAATTCTCCTATTATGGAAATACCATTCAGACCATGATAGAAGAAGGTTTAAAAATGGAGGGGGAAGAAAAAACAATTATGACAGGGATGATTGCTAATCAAATGAAAAAATCATACATTCTTTTTAACGAAAGTTCGGTAGACAATAATATGATTAGGTTGCATTTAAAACAAATGTCCAACAACCAACTTACTTTAGCGGATGATTTTGAATTCATTCGTTCAGCATCAGTAAGACAAGGGATTAGTAGCAACAAAAAATCCAATGGCAAAAAGAAAAACTACAAAAAGAACTATAAAAAAAATAAATAAATGGCTACATTTAAAGTAAAAGGAGGAATAAAACTAAAAGGAGATTTGCACCCACAAGGAGCAAAGAATGAAGCACTACAAGTGCTTTGTGCAGTACTATTAACTCCAGAAAAAGTTATCATGGAAAATGTACCAAACATCCGTGATGTAAATATTCTTATTGACCTTTTGCGTGATTTAAATGTTGAAGTAAAACAAATTGATGAATCAACTTATAGCTTTAAGGCTGCCAATGTTGATATTGACTATTTATCATCAGATGATTACAAAGCAAAAAGTAGCCGAATAAGAGGTTCAATCATGATTGTTGGGCCTTTGTTAGCCCGTTATGGAAAAGGATACATTCCAAGGCCAGGAGGAGATAAAATTGGAAGAAGAAGGCTAGACACTCACTTTATAGGATTTGAAAATTTAGGTGCAAAGTTTATTTATGACAGTAAAGAAGAGTTCTACCGAGTTACTGCTGAACAGTTAAAAGGAACTGATATGCTGCTTGATGAAGCCTCTGTTACAGGAACAGCAAATATTGTAATGACAGCCGTAATGGCAAAAGGGAAAACAAGCATTTACAATGCAGCTTGCGAACCTTATCTACAACAACTCTGCAAGATGCTAAACTCCATGGGGGCAAAAATTACTGGTGTTGGCTCTAACCTTTTACACATTGAAGGAGTTGAATATTTAGGATGCTGTACGCATAGAATCCTACCTGATATGATTGAGATTGGTTCTTTTATTGGACTAGCAGCAATCACTAAATCAGAAATTACTATTAAAAATGTAGCTTATGATGAGCTTGGTGTCATCCCTTCCGTATTTTCAAAATTGGGGATTAAAATGGAACGCCAAGGAGATGATATTTATATTCCTGCACAAGAAAGTTATGAAATACAATCCTTTATTGACGGTTCAATTCTAACTATTTCTGATGCTCCATGGCCAGGATTTACTCCTGATTTACTAAGTATTGTTTTAGTGGTTGCATCCCAAGCAAAAGGTTCTGTTCTTATTCATCAAAAGATGTTTGAATCACGCTTGTTCTTTGTAGATAAATTGATTGATATGGGAGCTCAAATTATTTTATGCGACCCACATAGAGCAACAGTTATTGGGCAAAATCACATGCAGTTCAAAGCAACAACAATGACATCTCCTGACATTCGTGCAGGTGTTTCATTACTTTTAGCTGCTCTTGCTGCTGATGGAGAAAGTACGATACATAATATTGAACAAATTGACAGAGGGTATCAAAATATCGATACAAGATTAAATGCAATTGGTGCACAAATTACTAGAATAAACTAAAATGGAAAGAATACTTTCAATACTATTGCTAGCATTATCAATCAACCTTACTTCAGCACAAGAAATAGGATTAAAAATTGGAGATATTGCTCCTGAATTAGCTTATAATAATCCTACTGGAAATGAGTTAAAATTATCTGAACTTAGAGGAAAACTAGTTTTGATTGATTTTTGGGCGAGTTGGTGTGGCCCATGCCGTAGGGAAAACCCAAATATTGTAGATGCTTACCGAAAATATACAAAAGAAAAATTCAAAAATGGAAAAGGATTTGAAGTATTTAGTTTATCCCTTGACAAAACAAATAAAGCATGGGTAAAAGCTATCAATAAAGATCAACTTTTTTGGGAATATCATGTATCTGACTTAGGAGGTTGGCAGTCAGAAGGGTCAAATAAATACGGTATTCGATCCATTCCCTCCAATGTTCTTATTGACGGAAATGGAATCATAATTGCACATAATTTAAAAGGTGCTGCATTACACCGATTTTTAGAGGATCAAAAGAAATAAACTGACAAATTGTCTTTTTTATCCCTTTGGCAAAATACTTGCACTAAATACTAGTGTAAAACAAATACACAATGAGCAAGAAAAAACAAGAAGAGCAAGAAATTGCAGAAGAAACAAATAATACTGAAGAAGTAATAGCTGATGTAAAATCAGAAAATTCAGATACAGAAGAAAAAGAGGAAGTAAAAAAAGAATTAACAACTGAGGAACAATTAGCAGTTGAAAAAGATAAGAATTTACGCCTATTTGCTGAATTTGAAAACTTCAGAAGAAGAAATGCAAAAGAAAGAATAGAACTTTTTACTACTGCCAATAAGGACATAATGACTATTTTACTGCCAATTTTGGATAATTTTGAGCGTTCCATAAAAGCAAATAATTATACTGATGAGGATGGACCCGTTCTTATCTACAAGCAACTGAAAGCTGAGTTAGAGAAAAAAGGATTAAAAGAAATTGAAGATCCTAACGGGAAAGAGTTAGATACTGACTTTCATGAAGCAATAACAAATATTCCTGCCCCATCTGATGAGCTAAAAGGAAAAATTATTGATACCATTGAAAAAGGGTACTTACTAGGGGGTAAAGTGTTGCGTTATGCAAAAGTTGTTGTAGGAAATAAAGAATAAACTATGTCTAAAAGAAATTATTATGAAACATTAGGCGTTAGCAAAAATGCTGATACCAAAGAAATCAAAAAAGCATACAGAAAGTTAGCGGTTAAATATCATCCTGATAAAAACCCTGACAATCCTGCTGCTGAAGAAAGCTTTAAAGAAGCTGCTGAAGCTTATGATGTATTAAGCTCTCCTGAAAAGAAACAAAGATACGACCAATATGGTCATGCAGGAATGGGTGGAGCTGCCGGAGGAGGTTTTGGAGGTGGCGGAATGAATATGGACGATATCTTCAGCCAATTTGGCGACATCTTTGGCGGTGGAGGCGGAGGTTTTGGTGGCTTTGGAGGTGGCGGCAGAGGTAGAGGTAGAAGAGTAACTAAAGGAACTAACCTAAGAATTCGTTTATCTTTAAACCTACAAGAAGTAGCAGAGGGAGTAGATAAAAAAATAAAAGTAAGCCGATTGATAAATGCTGAAGGCGTAACTTATAATACTTGTAACACCTGTCATGGTAGCGGACAAGTTACTCGTATCAGCAATACTATTTTAGGACAAATGCAAACTTCTAGTCCTTGCCCACATTGTAACGGAAATGGAAAAAGCATTGACCACCGCCCATCAGGAACGGATGCGAATGGAATGTTAAAAGAAAGTGAAACTGTAAAAATTACTATTCCTGCTGGAGTTGAAGATGGGATGCAGTTAAAAGTAAGTGGAAAAGGAAATGCCGCTCCTATGGACGGCATCAATGGAGATCTAATTGTCCTTATTGCTGTTGAAGAACATGAATCTTTGATTCGTGATGGACAAAATTTACACTTTGACCATTATATTAGTTTTGCTGATGCAGCTCTAGGTACAAATACTGAAATTCCAACTGTTACAGGAAAAGTAAAAATAAAACTAGAAGAAGGAATACAAAGTGGTAAAATATTAAGGTTAAAAGGGAAAGGATTACCTTCAGTAAATAGTTATGTAACTGGTGATTTACTTATCCATATTAATGTTTGGACTCCTCAAAATTTAACTAAGGAAGAAAAGCAATTTTTTGAAGCAAGTAAAAAGTCAGAAACCTTTACCCCTAACCCTACAGGAAATGACAAATCATTTTTTGATAGAGTAAAAGAAATGTTTGGGTAAAATGAAAGAGCCCATATTCATAGCAAAAGATGTTGTTAAACAATATGGAGATTATACTGCTCTTAACAAGGTAAGTATATCAGTTCCCAAAGGGAGTATTTACGGATTATTAGGCCCAAATGGGGCAGGTAAAACTACCCTCATGCGTATCATTAATCAAATTACAGCCCCTGATAGTGGTAGTTTAATTTTTGATGGAGTTCCTTTAGCAAAACATCATATTTCTGAAATTGGTTATTTACCTGAAGAAAGAGGGCTCTACAAAAAAATGAAGGTAGGAGAACAGGCACTTTACCTAGCCCAACTAAAAGGAATGTCCTATACCGATGCCTTAGCAAAACTAAAATTTTGGTTTGAAAAACTAGATATTCTTAGTTGGTGGAGTAAAAAAGTAGAAGAGCTCAGCAAAGGAATGGCACAAAAGATTCAATTTGTAGTAACTGTAATCCATGAACCAAAACTGCTTATTTTTGACGAACCTTTCAGTGGGTTTGACCCTATAAATGCGGCCATCATCCGAAAGGAAATTTTAGAATTAAGCGAAAATGGGACAACTATTATTTTCTCCACTCATAGAATGGAATCAGTGGAAGAAATTTGTGATCATATTGCACTCATCAATAAATCACAAACTGTACTTGAAGGACCAATTGATGAAATAAAAAAGAAATTTACCAATAATTCCTATGAAGTAATTACAGCAAATAAGGAATTAAGTGAAAACGATTATTTTTCTATCATAAGTAAAAAGGACACTACCTTTAGGATTCTTTTAAAAGAAGGGAAAACACAACAAGAAGCTTTGCAGAGCATTGTGGCAGCAATGGAAATCATCTCCTTTAAAAAGGAAATTCCTAGTATGGAAGAAATCTTTATAAAAGCGGTAAACAATGCATAAAATTTGGCTCATCATAAAAAGAGAGTACCTAGTAAGGGTACGAAAAAAAGCATTCATTGTAATGACAATTGTTGGGCCTTTACTTATGGCGGCTCTTTTGATAGTTCCAACTTATTTGGCAGAGGAAAGCCAAGAACTAAGGAATATCGCTATTGAAGAGGATGGTTTTGAATTTACGAATCAACTAGAAGATACTGAATTTTTACATTTTTCTAAAATCCCACAAGAAAAGGCTACTCTCCTAAAAGAAGGTTTTACAGAAAGCAACTATTATGCACTACTACATATAGAAGAAAATAATTTCACGCTTTATTCCAATCAGCAAATTAGCTTATCCGTAAGTAATGGAATTGAAAACCAGTTAGAGAAAATTATTGAACACCAAAAATTAAAAGCTGCTGGCATTGATCTTACTATATTAGAGAGTGCAGAAAGCACAGTAAACATTACAACCAAAATAATTTCAGAAGACGGAAACACTACCAACTCACAAGCAGAAGCAAGTATGGGGATTGGATTTATTTGCGGTATCCTTATATATATGTTCATCTTTATGTATGGTACTATGGTAATGCGTGGGGTTATTGAAGAAAAAACAAGCCGTATTGTGGAGGTTATCATTTCCTCAGTAAAACCATTTCAATTAATGATGGGAAAAATACTAGGAGTTGCACTAGTTGGACTTACTCAATTTGTACTTTGGATACTCCTTACCTTTGCTATTGCTACTATTGCAGAGCTTCTGTTTATGGATGCAAGTAGCATGACTACTGAACTAAATGCTGCACAACAATCTGTACTACTAAGTGAGATAAGTAGCTTAACCGGAGGGATTAATCTTATACAGATATTCGTATCCTTCCTTTTTTACTTTTTGGCAGGATACCTTATGTACAGTTCTTTATTTGCTGCAGTAGGTTCGGCTGTAGATGCTGAGGCTGATACCCAACAATTTGTATTGCCTATTACTATACCTCTTATTCTTTCCTTTATACTGATACAACCTATAATGGAAAATCCTGACGGCACATTGGCTTTCTGGATGAGTATAATTCCTTTTACCTCTCCAGTTATTATGATGGTGCGTTTGCCTTTTGGAGTAGCAAATTGGGAACTAGCCCTTTCAGTTGGGATATTAATTTCTTCATTTATATTAACCACATGGTTTGCAGGTAGAATTTACCGAACAGGTATATTAATGTATGGGAAAAAAGCAAGCTATAAGGAGCTCTGGAAATGGTTATCCTATAAAGCTTAAGCGAGCTAAATAGCCCAATTTCACTTGTTTTTAGAGATATCTACAAATTTTAACACCTAAATATGTTAAAATAATAAACAACATAAAATAATGATTTGCAATAACTTAACAACAATACAAACATTCTATTGTTAAAAAGAGTAAATATTTTTAGGGCTTAATTGTTAAAGAGGTTTATCTTTGCACTTGTATTAATCAAAATTTTTAAAAAATGAAAAAAAAATTACGTAACATATTAGTCTTAGCAATGGGATTAATGACAACAGTATCTTTTGCTCAAGATTGGGATGCAGATTCTAGAACGAGAATAGATATGAATGGTGATGGAGACGAAATGTCTACTGATCAAAGAGCAACTGTAGGTGCTACATGGGGAGGTTCTGACTGGTCTATTCATGGTTCGACTAATGTAAACTATACATTAGGAACAGATGAAACTGGAGCTCAAAATGCAGCTACAATAGGTGTTTATGAGGCTTACGCTTCTACTGACTTAATGGGTTACGCTAGTGTAACTGTAGGTCGTCAAGCATTAGACTATGGATCAGGAGCTATTATGTCTTCTAATCAATGGGGTGCTAACAGAGCTACCTGGGATGGGTTCACTTTTGGACTTGATCTTGATATGGCTGATGTAACTCTTGGTTATGCTTCTACAAGTGGTGAAGATGCTGATATATCAGGTAAATCACAAATGTGGTTAAATGCTGCTAAAGGTGAAGGTGACTGGAACGCAAATTTACTTTACGTTTCTACTACTATAGGTGCTGCTGATGCAATGACTGCAATGGGTCTTGACTTATCATATGCTATGATGGGTGGTGACTTAAACTTAGACGTTTCTTACAACACTGCTACTGGATACAGTGCTGAAGACATGGATATGACTATGTTAGGTGCAACTTACAATGTTAATGAGTCTATGTCAATTTCTGGAAGTCAAACAACTTATGGAGAAAACGGATTTGATGTAGGAAGTGCTAGTATGGGTGGTTATAATAACTCTGGTAGCTTAGGTTACTTAGGAGCTGATGATGTAAACTTAGCAATTGGTGGTGCATATGCAATGGGTGATTTCACTTTAGGAGTAACTATGAACACTATTACTAATGAAGCATCTGAAGATGATAGAGAAGTTATGGATATTTCTGTAGGATACACTATGAGTGCAAACGCTAACTTATCTTTAAGTATGGCTACTGACACAGAAGGTGATGCAGAAACAAATTACATGTGGGTTACTTTAAACATAATGCCGTAATTAGGTACTAGTTAAAGAATATTTAAAGGGCTGCTTTTTGCAGCCCTTTTTTTATGTTTAAAAAATACAACTAACAAGATACTGTTAAGAAGTACAATATTATTTTGCATAATCTATCTAGAGCTTTCCTATCTTGCAGCCATTATTAACCATTTAAATATTTAAAAAATGAAAAAAGTATTATTAACAGCAGCAGTAGCATTTGCAACTTTATTTGCATCTGCACAAGACATTATGGTAGTATCTACTTATGATGGAGATTTAGAAGGAGCTGAAGCAATTACAGCTAACATGGGATTAGGTTACCAAGTAATGGACGGAATCACTGTTGGAGTTGTAAAAGCAAAAGACGCTTTAGGTGAAGATTCTTTTGAATTATTCGGAAGATATGATTTAGGAGCATACATGGAGAATGGTTATGCATCTATTCAAATGCCAACTGAAGAAGCAACTGACAATATTGTATTAGGTGTTGGGTACACTTTTACAGTATGGAACGGTTTAGCTATTGAGCCAAACTACACTATGCCAGTAAATGAGGATGCTGCAGGAGAAAGTGAAGGTTCTTTCAACATTGGTGTTGCTTACAGATTCTAAGAAATTAAATTCTTAAATAATAAAAAAGCCAGCTAATTAGCTGGCTTTTTTATGTGTACTACCCTTGTATTTATATTGTCTTTGCAAGCTTTACAAAGTAAAGTGTGGCAATCTTATACGAATAGATTACTTCTAAAATAGAATTTTATCGTAATGACATTAATCAGATTGACTTTGCCTAACCTAAAGGTTTCTGAATCAAGTTCAGAATGACTCCTATAATAACTCTTTTGCTTTATCTAAAGCTAGCTTTATTCCATTAGGATTAGCGCCACCTGCTGTAGCAAAGAAAGGTTGCCCACCTCCACCACCTTGTATCTCCTTAGCAATATCTCTTATCATAGCGCCTGCATTATAGCCTTTAACCACAACATCATCTGTAAGCATAACCGTAAGCAAAGCTTTCTCACCAACCTTAGCCGCTAACACCATTGCCAAGTTTTCTTCTTTTCTTAATGCAAAAGAAACATTCTTCATATCCTCCGCTTCCATTTCAACTTCTTGTGCAACAAAACGAATACCATTTACCAGAATAGCTGATTTTAATAAATCCTCTTTTATATTACCAGCATTTGCTTTTTTAAGAGTTGTAATTTGTTTTTCTAAGGTTTTATTAGTTGAGATTAACTGCTCCACCCCTTTTTTCAAATCCTTATTTTTAACAATCCCAGCAATTTCAGTCAGTAAAGCTTCCTTGTCATTAAGGTAAGCCATAGCATTCATTCCTGTAGTTGCTTCTATTCTTCTTATTCCGGATGAAGTAGAGCCCTCCGAAAGGATTTTAAAAAGCCCTATTTCACCAGTAGCATTTACATGCGTTCCTCCACATAATTCTTTGGATGAATCAAACTGAATCATACGCACAACATCTTCATACTTTTCGCCAAACAACATAATAGCACCCAAATCTTCAGCCTTAGTAAGAGGCAAATTATTATGTTCATCTAATATAATATTCGCTAGAATTTTAGCATTTACATCTGCTTCAATTTTTTGTAAGTCAGCTTTTTCAATTTTTGAAAAATGAGTGAAATCAAAACGCAAATAATTTGGGTTTACCAATGAACCTTTTTGAGCTACATGATCTCCTAAAATAGTTCTTAAACTTTCATGTAACAAATGGGTAGCTGTATGGTTTCTTGCAGATGCTTTTCTATCATTTGCATTTAACTTTGCTGTAAAACTAGCATTTACATCCTTTGGTAATTCATTCGTAAAATGAACAATTAATTTGTTTTCCTTTTTAGTATCAACAATTGCAATGCTTTCATTTTGGTTTTCAATCACACCAGTATCACCAACTTGCCCCCCACCTTCTGGGTAAAATGGTGTTAAATTAAAAACTACCTGAAATTGTTCTCCATCTTTAGTTTTTACTTTTCGGTAACGGGTGATTCTAACTTCGGTTTCTAGGTTATCATAACCAATAAATTCTTCTTTTTCATCTTGTAAAAGGACCTCCCAATCTCCTTTAACTATCTTTCCTGCTTGTTTGGATCTATCTTTTTGCTGCTGCATTGCAATATCAAAATCAGCTTGACTAAAACTTAAATTTTGTTCACTTAAGATAAGGGCTGTTAAATCAGCAGGGAAACCATAAGTATCATATAATTCAAATACTTCTTTTCCTGAGATTTCATTTTTTGATTTTTTTACTAATTGCTCTATTCTTTTCAATCCATCTTCCAAAGTCCTAAGGAAAGATTCTTCTTCCTCCTTTACTACTTTTTGAATTAAATCTTTTTGCGCATCAAGTTCAGTGAATTGCTGTCCTAAATCATTTGCCAACACTACCACTAATTCATGCATGAAAGCTATTTTTAAACCCAAGAAAGTATAGGCGTATCTCACAGCTCTCCTTAAAATCCTACGAATAACATACCCTGCTTTTACATTAGAAGGCAATTGTCCATCAGCAATAGAGAAAGAAATAGCACGAATATGATCGGCAATAACACGCATGGCAATATCTTGCTTTTCATTATCACCATATTTTAATCCTGCCTTTTTTGCAATCGTTTGTATAATTGGCTGAAAAATATCAGTATCATAATTGGACTTAACCCCTTGCATTATCATAGCTAATCTTTCAAAGCCCATACCTGTATCCACATGAGCATTTGGCAAGGACTTCAAGCTACCATCCGCAAAACGATTGTATTGCATGAATACCAAATTCCAAATTTCAATTACTTGAGGATGATCTTCATTTACTAAATCAGCACCACTAACTGCTGCTCGTTCTTCATCTGTTCTGTTATCAAAATGGATTTCAGAACAAGGGCCACAAGGGCCTGTTTCACCCATTTCCCAAAAATTATCTTTTTTGTTTCCATTTAGGATTCTATTTTCAGGTAAATATTTTTTCCAGAAATTAAATGCTTCATTGTCCTTTTCAAGACCATCTTCCTTTGCACCTTCAAAAACTGAAACATACATTCTTTCTTTATCCAATCCACATGCCTCAGTCAAAAATTCCCAAGCCCAATTGATTGCATCCTCTTTAAAATAGTCCCCAAAACTCCATGAACCCAACATTTCGAACATAGTATGGTGGTAAGTATCATGCCCTACTTCTTCCAAATCATTATGTTTACCCGAAACACGCAAACATTTTTGTGAATTAGCAATACGCAAATCTTTAGGCTCAGAATCTCCTAAGAAGATGTCTTTAAACTGATTCATTCCGGCATTAGTAAACATCAAAGTAGGGTCATTTTTTACGACCATTGGTGCGGATGAAACAATTTTATGTTGCTTGGATTTAAAAAAATCTAAGTATAGCTGTCTGAGTGTGTTGGCTTTCATTTTTAATCTTTATTCTTATAATTCACAATAAGTTGTTAGAAATCAGGAGCGTTTAAGACATTATCTAATGTTAAATCAGTAAATTTGCCACAATTATTTTAACATGGCTAAAGTAAAATATTATTACGATACTAAAACACTAAGTTACAAACGAATTGAGCTTAGTGGATTAAATAGATTAAAACGCTTGTTTTATTTCCTAATAGGAAGTGCTTTTACTGGATTAATTATGGTAATTGTTTTCTTCCAGTTTTTTGATAGCCCAAAAGAAAAAAAGCTGAATAGAGAGATTGATATTTTAACCACACAATACGATATTGTAGAAGATAAATTAAATCAAGTTGAACTTGTGCTGGATGATATTCAAAACAGAGATGACAATATCTATAGAGTAATTTTTGAAGCAGAACCTATTCCAAAATCCATCAGAAAAGCAGGATATGGAGGAGTTAATCGTTATCAAAATCTAAAAGGATATAATAATTCTGAACTCATTATCAATACAAGTGAAAAGATTGATCAAATTACAAAGCAATTATATATCCAATCAAAATCGTATGATGAAATTATTGAATTGGCAAAAAACAAAGCGGATATGTTAGCTGCTTTACCTGCTATTCAACCTGTATCTAACAAAAACTTAAGCCGTATGGCTAGCGGGTATGGTTATCGTATTCATCCCATATACAAAACAAGAAAAATGCATTCTGGAATGGATTTTTCAGCAAAAACGGGAACTGAAATTTATGCAACTGGTGATGGTAAAATATCTAAAGTAAGAAAAAGTAGAAGAGGATATGGAAACCATGTAGTTATTGAACATGGATATGGGTATAAAACACTTTATGCTCACATGTCAAAGTATATTGTACGCAAAGGACAAAAAGTAAAAAGAGGAGAGGTAATTGGCTATGTAGGAAGCACAGGAACATCAGTAGCCCCACACTTACACTATGAAGTGCATAAAGATGGTAAAAAGATAAACCCTGTAAATTTTTACTATAACGATCTTAACCCTGAGGAATACGAAAAAATGTTGGAAATTTCGTCTCAAAACAACCAATCATTCGACTAATGCCTTATAAAAATAAGCCTACAGAAAAGCTTTTCTACAAAATTGGGGAAGTTGCAGAAATGTTTGATGTTAATGTTTCTTTAATTCGTTTTTGGGAAAAAGAGTTCGATATACTAAAACCTAAAAAGAACAAAAAAGGAAACCGATTATTCACAAAGAAAGATATAGACAACTTGAAAATCGTTTACCATCTAGTAAAAGAAAGAGGTTTTACGTTAGAGGGAGCTAAACAAAAACTAAAAGAAAATAAAGGGGATACCATTAACAATTTTGAAATTGTAAATCATCTAAGGGATATTAGAGGTTTTCTTGTAAAACTAAGAGAAGAACTTTAATAATAGTTTTTATCTACAAGATAATGCTGTACATAATCCTTAACCCCATTTTCCAGAGTTGTAAACTGTTTTACATAGCCCACAGCTTTTAGCTTTTGCATATTTGCCTGGGTAAAATACTGGTATTTATCTCTAATATCTTCAGGAGTATCAATATAAGAAATGGTATTTTCTTTTTCTAAAGCGCTAAAAGTAGCAGTTACCAAATCATTAAAAGTTCGTGCTTTACCACTTCCTAAATTATACAAACCACTTTGCTGCTTTTCTTCCATCATAAAAGTAAGTACCTCCACCACATCTTTTACATATACAAAATCACGCAACTGCTCTCCATCTTTAAAGTCAGGGTTATGCGAACGGAATAATTTCATTCCACCGGTTTCTTTAATTTGTTTTACAGCATGAAAAATTACAGAAGCCATTCTGCTTTTATGAAATTCATTAGGGCCATACACATTAAAAAACTTAAACCCTGCCCAAAACGGAGGATGCGTTTCTTGCGCTAAAGCCCATTTATCAAAATCATTCTTTGAATCTCCATAAGGATTTAAAGGAATCAATTTTTCTACCACTTCATGATTATCATCAAATCCAAATTCCCCCAAACCATAAGTAGCAGCTGAAGATGCATAGACAAATGGAATTTTATTTTCAGCACAAATTTGCCACAAACTTTTAGAATAATTCAAATTCAACTCATCAAAAATAGACACATCAAATTCTGTAGTATCGGTACGCGCACCAATATGATAAACAGCTGAAACTTCAGCAACATTCTCTTTTAACCAATCCACAAAAATATTTCTTTCTACCTGTAATGAAAATTGTTTTCCCACAAGGTTCTTATTCTTTTCTACATCAGTAAAATCATCCACCAACACCAAATTAGTTTTTCCTAAAACATTTAGCTTACTCACCAAACACGAACCAATAAATCCTGCTGCACCTGTTATAATTATCATAGTGCAAAAGTACATTAAAAAACTATACATTTGCCTTGATGGACGAAACACAAAAAAAGGAGATACACAAAAAACTATTATCTGAAATTGATAGTACTCAAAAAAAGATAGAAGAGTATACCGAGCTTTGCAGACCTATTGCTCCTGAAAATTCAATTGGAAGAATATCCAGAATGGATGCCATAAATAATAAAAGTGTAGTAGAGGCAGCATTAAGGGAGGCCAAAAATAAAATGCAACAACTACTAATTATGCAAAGTAAAATTGAGGAAATTGATTTCGGAGCTTGCATCAAATGTAAACAAGAAATACCTTTTGGAAGATTAATGATTCGTCCGCACAGTAAATTTTGCGTGAATTGTGCACAATAAAATGTACTTTTGAGCCCATGAAAGCATTGCAACTCATTTTTAGATATTTTAAGTATTTTTTCACTGCAAAAAGTAAACATGCTGCACAAGCGCCTTTTTTATATGAATTAATTACGCAAGTAATTGACAAAAGAACAAATGACACCACTTGCCAAAGTATAGAAACGCTTAGGAAAGAATTGTGTAAATCAGAAAAAGAAATACAGATTACTGATTTTGGTGCAGGGAGTACTATCAATAATTCTAAAACTAGAAAAGTAAAAGATGTTGCCAAGAACTCTGCTAAGAATGCAAAGTTCGGAAAATTATTGTACCGAATTATTCAATTTTACAAACCAAAAAATATTATTGAACTTGGAACATCCTTAGGGATAAGTACTTCTTATTTGGCAAAAGCGAATACTAACTCTCAAGTATTTACATTTGAAGGCTGCCCAGAAACTGCCAAAATTGCAAAAGAAAATTTTGACAAGCAAAATATAAAAAACACTACCATTAATCTAGGAGATTTTAACACCACACTAGCTAACAAACTTAAAGAGATTGAAAGTATTGATTTAGCATTTATTGATGGAAATCATCAGGAAAAACCAACCATAGCCTATTTTGAAGAATGCTTGAAAAATGCTAACAACAATACTATTTTTATTTTTGATGATATCCATTGGTCGGTAGGAATGGAAAACGCTTGGAACTACATAAAGGCACACCAAAAAACTACATTAACCATTGATTTATTTTTTGTGGGGATTGTATTTATTAAATCAGAATTAAGTAAAGAAGATTTTACAATTCGTTTTTAGAAGATTATGAAAGTTTATACAAAAAAAGGAGATAAAGGGAAAACACAATTACTAGGAGGAAGTATGGTGGATAAAAACCATATTAAACTAGAGTGCTATGGCACAATTGATGAGCTAAATGCTTTTATTGGCAATATTTATGACCAAGAAATTAGTGCATTTCACAAAGAAATTTTATTAAACATTCAAAATCAACTTTTTAATTTAGGTTCAATTATTTCCTTTGATGGGAAAAAGGATAAAATAAAATTGCCCAATGTTACGGCCGAAAACATTGAAATGATGGAAAACGCTATTGATAAAATGGAAGAAGAATTACCTATGCTAAAGAATTTTATTTTGCCTTCTGGGCACCCTACTGCTTCAAAATGTCATATTGCACGAACAGTCTGTAGGCGTGCTGAGCGTAATTTAGTTGCACTTGGGCAGGAACAAGAAATTGATGGCTTACACATACAATACCTCAACAGATTATCCGATTATCTATTTGTTTTAGCAAGGGCAGTTCTAAAAGAAAATAACGCGCCAGAAATTGAGTGGCAAAAAGATTAACAAATTCACTTCCAATTCAATAAAAAATTTACTTTTGCAAAACATTAAAACAGATTTAAAATGTATTGGACTTTAGAATTAGCATCAAAACTTGAAGATGCACCATGGCCAGCAACTAAGGATGAGTTGATTGATTTCGCAATCCGATCAGGAGCTCCAATGGAAGTAGTTGAGAATTTGCAAGAATTGGTAGAAGAAGAAGCAGGAATGCAATGGGATACTATTGAGGATATTTGGCCCGATTACCCTACAAAAGAAGATTTCTTCTTTAATGAAGATGAGTATTAAATAAAAAGGCTGAATTTCAGCCTTTTTTTATTTTGTATACTCTTGTAATAAAAGTACATTTGTTCCCCTTATACAATTAGAATACATGGCAGGATTATTAAATATTATCGGTAAATTATTTGGAAACAAATACGATAAAGATGTAAAGGAGATCACTCCAATCATCAAACAAATAAATGAAGAATTTAGCAAGTTGAACACCTTAACTCATGATGAATTAAGAGCAAAAACAAGTGAATTCAAAAACACTATTGCTGAATTTACTACTACCGAAAAAAAAGAAATTGATGCTTTAAAAATAGAAAGTAATAAATCAGAAACAACAACTGAGAGGAAAGAAATTCTTTACAAAGAAATTGATACTCTTGAGGAATTAATTATTACAAAGACTGAAGAAGTTCTGAATCTAATTCTTCCTCAAGCCTTTGCTGTTGTTAAAGAAACTGCAAAACGATTTACTGAAAATGATGCTGTAACGGTTACTGCTACTGAAAACGACAAAGAACTTGCTGCTGCAAAAGATTTTGTAAGCATAGTGGCTGAAAATGCTTCCTACAAAACTTCATGGGATGCTGCCGGAACAGAAATTGTTTGGGACATGATACACTATGATGTTCAGTTAATTGGTGGAGTAGTTTTACATCAAGGGAAAATTGCTGAGATGCAAACTGGAGAAGGTAAAACGCTATCGGCAACCTTGCCAATTTATTTAAATGCACTTACAGGTTTAGGAGTGCATTTAGTAACGGTAAATAATTATTTAGCAAAAAGGGATGCACAATGGATGGGGCCTTTATTCCAATTTCACGGATTAAGTATTGATTGTATTGACAACCATCAACCTAATTCTGATGAGAGAAGAAAAGCCTATTTAGCCGATATTACTTACGGTACAAATAATGAGTTTGGTTTTGATTACCTAAGAGATAATATGGCAAAAAGGCCAGGCGATTTAGTACAAAGAAAACTGCACTATTCTATTGTAGATGAGGTAGATTCAGTATTGATTGATGATGCTCGTACGCCACTAATTATTTCAGGACCAACACCACAAGGTGATAAGCACGAATACAATGAATTCAAACATAAAGTTGACCAATTAGTAGCTGCACAGAAAAAATATGTAACAACAGTTCTTTCAGATGCTAAAAAATTAATTACTGAAGGAAATAATAAAGATGGTGGATTTAACCTACTAAGAGCCTTTAGAGGATTGCCAAGAAACAAAGCCTTAATTAAATATTTAAGTGAGGATGGTGTAAAAATTCAATTACAAAAAACAGAGAACCACTACATGCAAGACCAAAACAAGGAAATGCATTTGGTAGATGAGGAACTTTACTTTGTGATTGATGAGAAAACAAATTCAATTGAACTTACCGAAAAAGGGCTAGAGCTAATGACTAGTTCAACTGAAACTAAAGACTTCTTTATCTTACCTGATGTTGGAGCTGAAATAGCAGTACTTGAAAAATCAACTGAAAGCGAAAAAGAAAAAGCAGCAAAAAAAGAAGTGCTTTTAAGAGATTTTGGAATTAAGAGTGAAAGGATTCATACCATAAATCAGTTACTAAAAGCCTATACTCTTTTTGAAAAAGATACTGAGTATGTAGTAATGGACAACAAAGTAAAAATTGTTGATGAGCAAACGGGTCGTATCATGGATGGAAGAAGATATTCTGATGGATTACACCAAGCAATTGAGGCTAAAGAAAATGTAAAGATTGAAGCAGCTACACAAACTTACGCTACCGTAACTTTACAAAACTATTTCAGAATGTATAACAAGATTTCTGGAATGACAGGTACAGCTGAAACTGAAGCCGGAGAGTTCTGGGAAATTTATGAATTGGATGTAGTAGCTATTCCAACAAACCGACCAATACAAAGAGATGATAAAGATGATTTAGTTTACAAAACTAATCGTGAAAAATACAATGCAGTAATTGAGGATATTGCAAAACTGACCGAGCAAGGGAGACCAGTTTTAGTAGGTACTACTTCTGTTGAAATCTCAGAATTACTAGGAACAATCCTTAGAAGAAGAGGGATTAAGCACAATGTATTAAATGCAAAAATGCACCAAAGAGAAGCAGATATTGTAGCAGAAGCTGGAAAAGCAGGAGCAGTAACTATTGCTACCAATATGGCAGGTAGGGGTACCGATATTAAACTATCAGAAGAAGTAAAAACAGCTGGAGGTTTAGCAATTATTGGTACTGAACGACATGACTCTCGTAGGGTTGATCGCCAGTTAAGAGGGCGTGCAGGAAGACAAGGAGATCCTGGTTCTTCACAATTTTATGTTTCGCTTGAGGATAAACTAATGCGACTATTTGGTTCTGAAAGAATTGCCAAACTAATGGATAGAATGGGACTTGAAGAAGGAGAAGTAATCCAACATTCTATGGTAAGTAAATCCATTGAGCGTGCACAAAAGAAAGTGGAGGAAAATAACTTTGGGGTGCGTAAGCGTTTGTTGGAATATGATGATGTAATGAACCAGCAAAGAGAGGTGATTTACAAGAAAAGAAGACATGCTTTACATGGAGACAGACTTTCATTGGATGTTGCAAACATGATATACGATACTTGCGAGAATATAGTAGAAGAATTACAAGCAAGTAAAGATTACGAAAATTTCAAATTGGAATTAATTCGTTTATTAGCTACACAGTCGCCAGTGAGTGAGGAAGAATTTAAAGATAGTGCGATAGATGTGCTTACTGAAAAGGTATATGAAAATTGTTATAAATCCTACCAAAACAAATCAGAAGGAATTGCAAAACAAGCTTATCCTGTAATTAAGGATGTTTTTGAAAATCAGTCGGCAACTTATGAAAATATCGTTATTCCGTTTACTGATGGATTAAGAACACTACAAGTAGTAACCAACCTGAAAGAAGCACATGAATCTGAAGGGGGAAATATTGCAGAAGCCATTGAAAAAAGTGTTACGCTTGCTATTATTGATGATATCTGGAAAGAGCATTTGCGTGAAATGGATGACTTGAAACAAGCAGTACAAACGGCAAGTTATGAGCAAAAAGATCCACTTTTAATTTACAAATTTGAATCATTCAATTTGTTTAAAGCATTAATTAATAAAGTAAATAAAGACATTGTTTCATTCTTAATTAAGGCAGGTTTACCAACACAATCTTCCGTACAGGAAGATAAGCACAGGGCCGAAAACCACCAAACTAGCCGACCTGAAGATGCAGGAAGTGCACCACAACAAGCAGGAAAACCTAAGCCAAAAGTTCAGCCAGTAAGAGCAGAGGAAAAAGTAGAGCGAAATGCACCTTGCCCTTGTGGAAGTGGTAAGAAATACAAAAAATGTCACGGGAGGTAAAAAGATGTAATTGGCCGAAAGATGATGCCCTCTATGTTGAGTATCATGACAAAGAATGGGGAGTACCCGTTTATGAGGATGCCAAAATCTTTGAATTTTTATTATTAGAAACTTTCCAGGCAGGGCTAAGTTGGATAACTATCCTTAGGAGAAGAGAAAATTTCCGTATTGCTTTTGATAATTTTGATTATCAAAAAATTGCAAATTATTCTGATAAAAAACTAGCAGAATTAAAACTAGATGCTGGAATCATAAGAAATACTTTAAAGATAAAAGCAGCAAAAACAAATGCCATTGCTTTTATGGAAGTACAAAAAGAGTTTGGCTCGTTTAGTAAATACATTTGGGGCTTTGTAGATGGAAAAGCCATTCAAAATAATTTTACTAGCATGAGTGAAATGCCTGCCAATACTCCTTTATCCGACAAGATAAGTAAGAACCTAAAAAGTAGAGGATTTAAGTTTGTGGGCTCAACTATTGTTTACGCACACATGCAAGCCATGGGCATGGTAAACGACCATACTACTGGTTGCTTTAGGCACAAAGAGGTTTAAGACTTATTAGTATTCTTTTTCATAGCATCTACTGCCAACAAACTACTTTGTATTTGCATTTGTAAGTCTCCTACATTGTCAGGTGAGTAAGGCATAAAAATTGTGCTTGTTCCATTTTCACCAAGTTTTGAGACTGTTTCATAATGCTGTGTCATAAAGAGCATATTCATTACATCCTGAGAAGAAACATGGTCCTCCATAGCTTGCTTTACTTCTTCAACTGATTCCTTTAATCCATTTGCAATTGCAATTCTTTGTTGAGCTATTCCTTCTCCTGCTAATCGCTTGCTTTCCATATCTGCCTCAGCTGCTGCTACAATTCTAATTTTGGCTGCTGCAGCTTCTTCTTTTGCAGCTTCTTTCATACGCTTAGCTGCATTTATCTCATTCATAGATTGCTTAACCTTAGCGTCAGGATCAATATCCGTAACCAATGCTTTTGTAAAATCAAATCCGAATTGCTTCATAGTTTCCGATAGCTCAGCTTTAACCGCTACCGCAATTTTATCTTTTTCAGCAAATACTGCATCTAGTTCCATCATTGGCACTTCCGAACGGATAGAATCAAAAACATAAGATTGTATTTGATGTTCTGGATTATTTAATTTATAAAATGAATCTTCAATACCTTCATTAGTATCCACCACAAAAAACTGAACAGAAACCACCACTCTAACAAATACATCATCCTTAGTTTTGGTTTCCACCTCAACAGGTAATTCTCTTACCCTAAGGTTTACATTTCCTGCAATGCTATCAATTAAAGGGATTTTAAAATGCAGTCCTGCCTTAGAAACTTTATGAAATTTTCCTAAACGCTCAATCACTACTGCTGATTTCTGTTTTACCATATACAATGCTCCTTTCAGTAAAAAGAGTGCTATGATGATGTAAAAGATATTTCCGAAAATAAGTTCTGTGTTCATTTTGTGTGTTTTAAATTAGATGTTCAAATATAAGAAAATTAAACATAAAAAAAGGAGCCTTTCAGCTCCTTTAGTTTTATTTCAAATATCTGAAATTACGATTACTTCTTTATCAATTCAAAAATACCACAACCATAATGGCAGCCATAATTTTTTATTATATCTTTTTGATTTAGCTGAACACTAGTGTTTAAGTCCCCTTTATCGTCAACAAAAGAAAAATCTACTATATCATAATCTTTCTCTAAAAGTGTAATTAAATAACTAAGTGAAAATACTCTATGAGCATTAAATTCTATCCTTTGGGGTCCAATAGGTACTGAAAAATAAAATACTCCTCCTTTTCTAAGAATTTTAGCAATATTATTTAACGCTTTTAAATATCCAAAGTAATCCACTTGATCGCCATATCTACCAAGCCCAAAATGCTCAATAGCATGCAAAGAAGAAATAGAATCACAATAATCGTAAAGAGATACTTGTGGTTGCATTAAATCTTCCTGTTTAAATACAATATTCTCTACTTTACTATCTAAGCTCCTTATATCAAGAACTTCTACTTTCCTAAAAACTGCAAGATGGGCTATAAAGCCATCTATCCTTGAACCAATATCTAAATGTTTTTTAGGATTATTATTATAAATTCGCTTTGCAATATGTAAATCTTGATGAAAGTAATGCCTACTCATTTTTCCTGATTGTGAAAAACGCTCCCAAAAAATAGGGAAAATTCTACCAAATGGAAAATTTAAATCTTTTCCCTTTTGTCGTTTTAAAATTAGAAAGCTCTTAAAATAAAATGCAATTCCCTTTATATTTAAAAATACTAACCTAAAAACTTTAATCATTTTATTTCAAATATCTGAAATCATGATTATTTTTAATTTTCTGTAATGATTCGTAAATCAAACGAATTACATTTTCAACATCATCTTTATGTACACTTTCTACTGTAGTGTGCATATACCTTAGTGCCAATGATATTAATGAAGAAGCCACCCCACCAGTAGAATAAGCAAAAGCATCTGTATCCGTACCAGTTGCACGAGAAGCTGCAGCTCTTTGGAAAGGAATCTTGTTCTTTTCTGCAGCAGTCATAATTAACTCCAACAAATTATTTTGTACTGCAGGGCCATAAGTCAATACTGGACCAGCACCACATTTAGTATCTCCTTGTTTAATTTTATTAATCATTGGAGTACCTGTATCATGACACACATCCGTTACAATTGCAACATCAGGCCTAATTCTCTCCACAATCATTTGTGCTCCTCTAAGTCCAACTTCTTCCTGAACTGAATTTGTAATGTACAATCCGAAAGGTAATTTCACTTTATTTTCTTTTAGCAAACGCGCCACCTCAGCAATCATAAACCCACCAATACGATTATCCAATGCCCTACCTACATAAAAGTTTTTATTCAAAATCATAAATTCATCCTCATAAGTAACTACACAACCTACATGAATTCCTAATTTTTCTACTTCTTCTTTATCCTTTGCACCACAGTCCAAAAAGATATTATCCAGTTTTGGTGATTTTTCAGTTGCGCCACTTCTTGTATGAATTGCTGGCCAACCAAAAACAGCTTTTACCATTCCTTTTTTAGTATGAATATTTACTCTTTTGGAAGGAGCAATCTGATGATCAGAACCACCATTCCTTCTCAAGTAAATATACCCATCTTTTGTAATATAATGCACAAACCATGAGATTTCATCAGCATGCGCTTCAATAACTACCTTATACTTTGCTTCAGGATTAACTACACCAACAACTGTTCCGTAAGTATCTACAAAATGTTCATCAATATAAGGGCTGATATAGTCTAACCATAATTTCTGACCTCCACTTTCAAAGCCTGTTGGAGAAGGGTTATTCAAATATTTCTCTAAAAAAGCCTCTGACTTTTTAGTAATAATTTTCTTTTTTGCCATGTTGTATTAAAATTTTAAAGCGCGAATATAAGCATTTTATCCTGCCCAACCCTCTCTGTCTAAAGAGCGATACTGTATTGCCTCAGCAATGTGTTCGGAAGTAATAAGCTCACTTTTTTCTAAATCAGCAATAGTACGAGCAACTTTCAATATTCTATCATAAGCCCTAGCGGATAAATCTAACTTAGTCATAGCCATTTTCAAAAGCTGTTGACTCTCAGAATTCAACTTACAATAAATTTGTAACTGCTTAGTACTCATTTGAGCATTAGCATGTATCCCATCATTTTCTTTGTATCTTTCACCTTGCAACTCTCTTGCCTCAATCACTCTTTTTCTAATACTTGCACTATTTTCTCCTTTTGCTTTAGATGCTAACTCGTCAAAACTAACAGGAGTAACCTCAACATGTAAATCAATCCTATCCAACAGAGGTCCTGATATTTTGTTTAAGTATTTTTGCACCATTCCCGGAGGACATAAACAGTCCTTATCAGGATGATTATAATAACCACAAGGGCAAGGATTCATTGAGGAAACCAACATAAAATTTGCCGGATAATCTACAGATGATTTAGCACGAGAAATTGTTACCACTCTATCCTCCAATGGTTGACGCATAACCTCTAAAACTGTTCGCTTAAATTCTGGCAACTCATCCAAAAATAAAACTCCATTATGAGCTAAGGATATTTCTCCAGGCTGAGGATTTGTACCTCCACCAACTAAAGCAACATCTGATATTGTATGATGTGGCGAACGAAAAGGACGAGAAGTCATGAGTGTATCATTATCGGACAAACGACCAGAAACAGAATGGATTTTTGTCGTCTCTAAAGCTTCAGATAAAGTTAAAGGCGGCAATATTCCTGACATTCGTTTTGCCAACATTGTTTTTCCTGAACCTGGTGGACCAATCATAATCACATTATGCCCGCCAGCAGCAGCAATTTCTAAAGCACGCTTTATATTTTCCTGTCCCTTTACATCAGTAAAATCAGCAATGTTATTATTGAGTCCTGCCAGAAATTCAGCTCTAGTACCAATTGAAGTTGGAACGATAATTTGCTTAGCATCAAAGAAATTAATAACCTGCAAGATATTATCAACTCCTAAAACATCCAAATTATTTACTATAGCTGCCTCCCGTGCATTTTGCTTAGGTAAAATAATTCCTTTAAAACCTTCCTCTCTTGCTTTTACTGCAATTGGCAAGGCTCCTTTTATGGGTTGCAATCCTCCATCTAATGAAAGTTCCCCCATAATTAAATAATCATTTACTTTATCTGCTTTTATTTGCTGTGATGCGGCTAATATCCCTATTGCCAAAGGTAAATCATAAGCAGAACCTTCTTTACGAATATCGGCAGGAGCCATATTAATAGTAATCTTTTTTCCTGGGATACGGAAGCCGTTATTTTTAAGTGCTGCTCGTATTCTTTGTTCCGATTCTTTTACGGCATTATCAGGCAATCCAACCAAAAAAAACTTAATACCTTGTGCTACATCCACCTCAATAGTAATAGTTGTGGCATGAATACCACTAACTGCACTACCGTAGGTTTTTACTAGCATATTTCTATTTTTTAAATTCTTTGAGTCCTCTATTTAACCAATCTTTAAAAAGTTCTACCGTTCCATAATCTTGGTAATTGGCATTTTCTACTAACATTTCTTCTTTATGATTTAAGAAAACATAATAAGGCTGAGAATTTGTACCGTAAGTATTCGCTTGCAATACCATCCACTGATCACCAATAGATCGTACTTTTTTAGATTTACCAGCAAGTGTAGTTTCATATTGCTTATCTTTCGGAAGTTTAGTTTTTAAATCAACATAAAGTGAAATTAATACAACTTTATTTTTCAGGATATCTTTAATTATTGGATCTGACCAAACATCTTGTTCCATCTTTCTGCAATTAACACAAGCCTTACCTGTAAAATCAATTACAATAGGTAATCCAGTCTCTTTTGCATAGGCAACTCCCAAGTCATAGTCATTAAATGCCATTATCCCTTGCGGACCAAGATGTTGTTCTTCTACATGAGAAGAGGTTTCTCCACCTAAGGTATATCCTACACCATAAGGAGATTCCGAATATTCCAGTGGAGGTGGAAATGCTGAAATCAATTTTAAAGGCGCTCCCCATAAACCTGGAATCATGTATAAAGTTAAAGTCCCTGTTAA
>TARA_B110000008_G_scaffold234402_1_pt1 | contig 26329 bp, 15 predicted proteins | sample TARA_B110000008 | Tara Oceans TARA_B110000008 (sample SAMEA4396496) | marine metagenome | biome: Westerlies Biome; feature: [DCM] deep chlorophyll maximum layer (ENVO:01000326); material: water (ENVO:00002006), including particulate matter (ENVO:01000060) such as... | depth 40 m
GATGGATAGTGTTACACCAAAACGTTGGATGGATGATCGCCCAGGACATTGGATCGTCGAACAAAATTGGCCTAGTGAATCGATCAACAAAGAAATATTATATCTTTCTCAAGGCGCAGCACTTGAATTATCACCAACTCCATTTAACGTTTCTATATCCTCTGCACAGAATTGTGGCAGCAAAGCGGGAGAGTATTTTCCGTTTGCATTTTCTGATGAACTTCCGGAAAATCAAAGCCTTGATGATGCGCAATCTGCTTGTTTTGACGGGGATGAGTTGGGAGCTCCAATTGATATAGTTGGAAGCCCACATGTTAATTTGCGTCTCAGCTGTGACAAGGATCAAGGACAAGTTATCGTACGCCTGTGTGATATTCGACCTGATGGAACATCTGCATTAATTACTTACCAATATTTAAATTTAACTCATCATAAAAGTCATGAAAATCCGAGCAAGATATCAAAAAATCAAATGTTTAATGTTTCCCTTGATCTAGATCAAATTGCATATCGTATGCCAGATGGTCACAGGTTACGTGTCGCTATTTCTAGTAGCTATTGGCCAACACTATGGCCATCACCTGAAAGGACAACATTAAATATTGAGTCTGGCTCTATAGAATTACCAATACGCCCATTTTCAAATGGAGCAGAGATATCATTTGAAGAACCTGAAGCAGCAAAACCATGGAGTGCAAAAGAGTTACGCCCCTCAGCATATTCACGTGAAGAATTTATAGATGAGGAAACTGGGATTACATCGATTAAGATTGCTTGTGATTTTGGAGAAAATCAAGATCTAGATCATGGTTTGATTTCTGGAGGATGGATGAAAGAAAATTGGGCAATCCATCCCGATGACCCTAACAGCGCAAAAGTTGATGCAAAGTGGGAAAATACAGGTGGTCGCGCTGGAACGATGTGGCGCACTAGTATTAAGTCTGCAATGCAATCTGACAAAACACATTTTTTTATCACTGCAAATCTGAAAGCATATGAGAATGACAAACTAATATTTGAAAAAGACTATAGTGACAAAATTATACGCAAATTAGTTTAGTAAGGCCATTTTTTCTTTGCTAAAAAAGCAGCTGCATTAGCAATACTCTCAAAACTATTGCTTGCTCGCATAACTGTTGAACGCGCACGTAGATATCCGTGAACCAACCCAGATTCATTAACCCATTTAGCTGCTCCACCTGCATTTATAATTTTTGCACAATAATTTTTACCATCATCAACTAATGGATCACATGCTGCAGTGAAAACTACAGTAGGAGGTAAGTTTGAAAAATCCTTATCATTTAATGGCGCAAAGGTTGGATCATCTTCAGGCACATGATTTTCACATCTAACCTTTTTATAATACAACATATCCTTAGTCGTCAGCAGAGGTGCATTTGCATAAGTTATAAACGAACTTGTATTCATATCTGTTCCAAGAGATGGATATACTAAAACTTGACCTGATATATTTATATCTGTTGCTCGAGCATGATGAGAGACGCTTGCCGCAAGGTTACCACCTGCACTATCACCAGCTACAATTAATGGCTCTGGAAAATTTTTTGCTGCAATTTGTACTGCGCGAAATGCATCGTTAAATTGAGCTGGGTGTTTATGTTCTGGCGCAAGACGATATGCGACAGAAACAACACGCAATTGAGATTTATCTGTTAGTTCAGCACAAACTTCATGATGGCTTTCTAAATCTCCAACAACAAAACCACCCCCATGATAATATATAAGAGTACCGATTGAAGCTTTAGGTTCGTATATTCGTACAGGAATTCTATCCCATTCCTCTGATTTGATGATTAATTCATATGGTTTATGATTATCAAAAGCTCGGCACATGTGGTTATATTCGGATCGCTGTTGTTCAATAGAATATGACAACAGCTCATTACTGTAAAAGTTTTGTGTTCTCTCGATGAAAGCCCATGTTTCTTGATCAATTTCCGAATCGTATTCCATGTTCTAGCCTTAATGTATTGAAAAAATAGTTAAGAGTTCACAAAGCGCACAAAAAATATGCAATCATCTGATTATGAGGTCAAATATAAAAATATCTAATTTTATCACTACTCAAATACTAAATTTTTCTGGACTGATGTATCATTAAAAGATAAAATTTTCATTAATATAACAACAAAAGCTTTTAAATTATGCTGATAAAAATGAAAATAGATTCTAAATTTGAGACTACAGATAGGTTATTATGACAGAGCTAAGTTGTTTCAAGGCCTACGATATTCGCGGTGAAATCAATATAAATATTGATGATGCAATTGCTTATCGAATAGGTCGTGCGGTTGCGCAGCATTTCCAATCTAAATCCATAGTGGTTGCATATGATGCACGTGAAACCAGTCCTGCTTTTGCAAAATCCGTTGGCCAAGGCATAATGGATGCTGGATCAGATTTGATAAGTATTGGCCTTGCAGGGACAGAGGAAATGTATTGGGCGGTTAGCAATTTTTCTTCATGTGCGGGCATTGTTGTGACTGCCTCACATAATCCTATCAACTACAACGGTATGAAAATTGTTAAAGCTGGTTCACAACCTTTAGATGATGAGAGCGATTTTAAGGCAATAAAAAGCTTGGCTGAGTCTGAGAATTGGATTACCACTGACAAAAAAGGAACTTTATTAGACCGCGCAGTTGAAGCTCGCACTGATTACGTTTCTAAAGTACTGAGCTTTATAAATACTGATGCTTTAAAACCTTTAAAAATAGTTATCAATTCTGGAAATGGTGCTGCTGGTCCAACATTTGATGCAATTGAAAAACAACTCAATAATAATAATCCACAGCTGGAATTTGTACGCGTGGACCATACGCCTGATAGTGCATTTCCAAATGGTATTCCAAATCCTTTATTACCTGAGAATCACCATAAGACAGCTGATGTTGTTAAAAAAGTTGGTGCTGATTTTGGTGTAGCCTTTGATGGCGATTTTGATCGCTGCTTTTTCTTCGATGAGGCAGGTGAATTTGTGCCAGGGGAGTACTTAGTTGGGCTCTTTGCTTCAATCTTTTTGGCAAAAGAACCCAATACAACAATAGTTCATGATCCACGTGTTATTTGGAACACACAAGATATTGTCCTCCAAAAAGGTGGAAATGCTGTACAATCTAAGACAGGCCATGCCTTTATCAAACAAACCATGCGCTCAAATGAAGCAATTTATGGCGGTGAGATGTCTGCGCACCATTATTTTCGTGATTTCGCTTATTGTGATAGTGGTATGATACCGTGGCTTTTGATTGCAGAGCTGATTTCTTTCAAAAGCCAATCACTTGGTGAATTGGTTAAAGACCGTTTTTCAGCATTCCCAAGCTCGGGCGAAATGAATTTCAAAGTTAAAGATGCTAATTTTGCAATTACTTCGGTCTTGAAAGAATATCAAGGTCAAGAAAAAACCATTGATAAAATGGACGGCGTTAGCCTTTCATTTGAGAATTGGCGTTTTAATCTAAGAAAATCCAACACTGAACCATTAGTTCGCCTCAATATTGAAAGCAAAGGTTTCTCTATTAATTTAGATGATAAAATTAGGGTGATTTCCGGACTAATAAATTTACCAAATAATCCAAAATATTAAACGATATAATAAAAATCCTAAAAAATGATGAATGTAAAAAAAATTAACCTTAGTCAACTTTACAGTTTGATATATTATTCTTACTTAATATTAATTAGTTCAAGTTTAATTTTTCCATTAATTACTAATCTTTATTTCGATCAAGATCTGTTAAATTATTTTACATATAAACAAAGTTCGTTTTTGGTTCTTCTAATTTTATTTTTAGCTGTAATTTCTGATGGCTTATTTGGAACTAGTCAAATCGCTCTGAAGAATTGGAGAACATTTCATATATTTTTAACTTTAAGCATAGGACTAATTTTATTTTGTTTCAACTATGAAGCCAACCATGATTATGAGATGAGATTGAAATTATATATAATCTTTGCTGCATCATGTATCACATTCATTAAATCATTATTATGGGGGCAAATCTTCGCTGTAATATTTTTTTTCAGCACTATTTTTGGATTATATTTTTTTGACAGCTTTTCTGAACTGACGGTAGAACTTATTGAAGATTATTCGGAAAACCATTTTACTGTGATTCCTCAATATGGATATTTTTTTCATTTAATACACTTAGGTCTTGAGCCATTTTTTATTTCCATGTCGAGTAACTTTTTCTTAGGAAAGATAATTGATATTTATCAAAAAAATATACAAATTTACCAGCGCCTCAACAAAAAACTAAATAACCTCGTATACAAAGATAAACTAACGCAATTAGCTACTCGAGATTTAATCAAACCAAAATTTCAGAAGTATTTGCCCGAGCTTGATAGAAATGCTTTAGCAATTTCTTTAACACTCTTAGACATTGATAAGTTTAAGGTTATAAATACAACTTTTGGTCATCCCGCTGGAGATAAGGTTTTAATACATGTATCAAAAACGTTATTGGAAATTTCAGAAGATATATTTAGATTAGGTGGCGACGAATTTTGCATCATCAAATGTCATTACTCAGATGAATCAATTGACGAATACTCTTTAGAGATTGATAGAATATGTAAGAAATTTCAAAAAATTAATTACATGAATATGGAAGTTAAATATAGATTTTCAGCAGGGACATTTTTATCCACAGATAAAATATCGATTGATGAAGTAATGCGCGAGGCAGATATATGTTTGCGTATGAGTAAGACAAAAGCACACAACAAACACAAAATTTCACAGAGCCCATCAAACAAATTAAATATTTTAGAAAATGGAATGAAATCAGATTTTATGACACTTTTCTATGAAAAAAATATTCATCTAAACAGCATGAATGCAGAACTTGAAGCAGGAATAATTAATAAAGAAATTTGTTATTATTTGCAGCCAATTATTAATATAAGCTCCAAGAAAGTAATTGCCGTAGAAGCACTGTTAAGATGGGAAAAAGAAGGTGAAATTTTTCATACTTTATCTTCTTTTATTTCCCATTACAAATTAATGGAAACTACTGATCCATTTTTTGATATAATAAATAAAAATAGAATTGAGTTAATTAAAGCTATTAATGCAGAAGTTGAATTAGAAATACATTTTAATTTTAATAGTGATTTTTTTAATTCACAGGGAGTACCCAAAGGGATTATATCACTTCCAAAGAAATTGTTTGGAAGCGCTAAAAACATTGTCATAGAAATAACAGAAGAATATCTATCAGAAAACGAAGAAGACGCATTATCAGAATTTTTAGCTAAAGCTAGAGAAAATGGAAATAAAATCGCATTAGATGACTTTCCTAGTAAACAAAGTAATCTTAATAGGCTTATGGATTACAATGTAGATATTATTAAAATCGACAAGAAACTAATATCAAAAATAGATGTTGATAATAAATCCAAAGTAATGCTGAAACATCTGAAAAATATGTGTGACAATCTTAATATAGAAATTATTGTAGAGGGGGTTTATTCAGAAAAAATAATGAATACTCTAATCAATATGGGAATTTTTAACCATCAAGGGTTTTATTACCACAAGCCAATGAAGGTAAGTGATTTCTTAGAAAAAATGCAGACACAGAATATAAGAATGCCATCTCTATAGATTTAAATTTTCATTAAGAACTTCAACTAATCTTGTTCTTTTTAACATTTAAAAATTAATACTTTTAGTAAATATAGGCAAATTCCATTATACCTATATTCCTAGATTTATTATTAATTTAAAAAGTCTTCTCAGTAAAAAAATTTTCATCAACCATATCTAAAACTTTATCGTATTTAGATGCTTCCAGAATAGGTATATCTTTTTCTAAAGTATTTTCACGAACTCTCTTCCGACGATCCGCTAAATTCAATATTGCATTTAAGTACCCACGCTCCGTGCCGCAATCGAATCTAGATCCTTCTAGGAGAACCATCTCAACTTTTCCATTTCGAGCCAATCGGTCAATTGCGTCAGCTAACTGTAATTCACCACCGTGCCCTACTCCAATAGATTTAATAGATTCAAATATAGAATTTGTAAAAACGTAGCGCCCAATAGATGCAATTTTAGATGGTGCCATTTCTAGGCTTGGTTTTTCTACAAGCCTATAAACTTGGTTAGATCGTTTACCTGGCTCAACGACACCATATTTGCTAATATCAGGCCCATTTACTGACATAACAGATAACTGGCTACACCCAGTTTCTTGAAATGCTTCAACTAATCTTGATACATTATGGTTATGTTGAGCATGAATAAAGTCATCAGGAAGAATTACACAAAATGGGTGATTTCCCACAGCTTTTTCTGCGCATAATACTGCATGGCCCAAACCAAGTTGCTCCTCTTGATTTACATATATACATTCCACATCACTTGGAAGGATATTACTGATCTCATTTGCAATATCTGACTTTCCACTATTTATGAGTGATTTTTCAAGCTCTAAGTTTGGTTCAAAATGCGCCCTTATCGCAGGCTTAGCATCGCTAGTCACAAAAATTAAAGTTTTGCATCCTGCATCTAAGGCTTCTTCCACAGAATGTTGAATTAATGGCTTTCCCATAATTGGCATCATTTCTTTAGGTACCGCCTTTGTAAAAGGTAAAAGTCTAGTACCTAATCCAGCAATAGGAAAAACTGCTTTTTTTATTGATCTCATTTAGTAACCTCAAATAGTTTTTTATTGTACATTTCATCAAACACTTTTTTTGAAAAATGAGTTTGAACTTAATTATTAAATTCACCGTATATACGAGAATTCTCAGATATTGCTTTGATGATATCTCCTTTTTTTCCGTAAGATTTCGATCTTAATATATCCATATCGCGATCAAGCCCACCAAGACGCTCTAATTCGTTAAAGTATTCAATCGCATCATTCCAATTTTTGTTATAGTAAGATCGTATTCCTCTTTTTTGTAAAATTGCTATTTCTGCGGTTCTCAATCTACTGTTTGATAAAAAACCAGATGCCACTACCACCGATGCATCTTTAATTAAATCCAACTCCAGTAATGATAAAACTAAACCAAATCGTGCATCTTCTTTAATAGCTTTATTGCTTTTAGATTTTTCAACTGATTTAAACAGAGCCATAGCTTCGATTGGTCTGTCATAATTGTATGCACACCAACCACGTAAAAGTGCAGCAATAGTTGTTTGAGGATTTACGCTTCGCGCTAGGCAGGACCCCCAGTTAGTTGCATCCATAGCACTGATTATTTCATTTTTTCGAGGATCATCTTTTAAACTCAAACTGTCAAAATTTATTTTGAAAGCAGTATTATTTTGCTTAGAAGGTTTTTTTGATATACGGACTTTTGGCTTTGCCTTTGTGAGAGCTAGAGCTTTTTTAACTTTTGCATTTTTTTTGGCTTCTCTTCCGGCTGAGAGCCGTTTGTATAAGTTTTTATATTCAGAATTATTAAAAGAATTAACTTTATTTAAATCTAAAATAGTTTGCTTCAGTTCAATATCTGTTAAAATTGGCTCAGCTTTTTCAATTGTGGCAACTAAAGTTGAATTATTTTTACAAGTCCTTAGTATTTGAAGATATATTGCTTTAGCTTCAGTTGCATTATTGTCTTTCTCTAAAACATGCGCTAGGCGCCATAAATTATTAACCCTCTCACAACTAGATAATTCAATATTATTTTTTAAGATAACCTGCGCCTCAAAAAAATTCATTTTTTTTAACGAGACCTCATAATCTTCCTGTGCCTGTGTTATCCTAAATTGCTTTTTTAATTCCTCATCAGGTGACCAATTCGGAAAATCAATCTGTGTTTTTTTAAGTTTTTTTCTAGCTTCTGCCAGTTTTCTTTGCTCGATAAGTTGGTAAATTTTGTCTATTGGTTCTTTTATGTTTCCAGTTTCCATCCTTACCTTCATTGGGTTCTCAAGCCCCAGTCTCCAATCGGGGTATTTCTTTTTAAGACGTTCTATTTCAATCTCTTTAGCAAAAGTATCACCAATTTTTACGTAATAATTTATGGTTACCAATTCATCTTCACTTGGCCATGGGGCTGCTAGAACCACTTTTTCTGATAACAATAAAATACCACTTAGAATTACTAATAATTTCCAAAGCTTTAATTTGGCTTGCATACGTCGTACCTCTCAATTTGTGATAGTAGAGCCATCATGTGTAGTGTTGCTGGAAAGTATGGTTGATTTTTATAATATGGCAGCATAGTTTTAGTTTTATTTGAATTAAAACTCGACTTATTAATCATACAATCGAAGTAACTTACGATTGCCCTGTAACCAATATCATCTGAAAAAGACTGAGCTTTTCCAGTTTTTATATCGAATACGACTGGGAAGCTATTACTAGTTTTTTTGTCGGTTTGATATAGATTTCTATGGGATAATAGAGCGGGATGAGACGCTTCATCTGACCAGACAAGAAATAGTGGTACACGTAATGCATCATACCCACTTACATAATTAAATTGAGAACTTTGTGCAAATCCACTTTCGTTAATTACTAGCCAATCAGGTGTTGCACCTAAAGCTGCAATATCTGAAAGTATATCAAGGCTATCAAAAGCTAATTTATCTAATATTGGCTCATTTAAAGCACTAGATAACTCAGTTAAAGCTCTGGGCATTGGATAAGAAGGGTTATAGGTAATTCCCTCAGGTTTCTCAAATCCATCAGCTCCTGGGAGCAATAAAATACGATTTGAATTACTTGGATCACTCCGCACACATTTTTTTATCAAATCTTGAACAATCATTTGGGCAGTTAAATTAAAATCATTAGTACTGAAACGTTGCTTTGCAAGGATGCACCCCCAGGCAAAAAATAGATCACCATCAGATGAATTATTAAGATCTAAAACTGGAGTTGTGGTATCAGGCATCCAACGCCATGCAAGTAAATTATCGGAACGAATTGCAAGATTTTCTAAAGTCCAAGAGTAAATTTTTTTGCATGTATCTACATCATTCATCAATGCAGATAAAACCATTCCATAACCCTGCCCCTCTGAATGACTTGAAAGTTGTTGATACGCATCAACAACTCTACCATTATCAAGTAAGAATTTTTTCTTCCAAGCTAACCAGCTACTTTGTAAAAAAGTTTCATTCACAGAAACTTCTCCAGCAACAGCATTTTCTGTTAAAAAAGGCACAATACTGAGAGACATACCTATAAATAAGCGGCGATTTATTTTCATCTTTCGCGCCCTCTAAAAATGTAAATATATGAAAATGTAAACACTATTAGCATGAGACCTAATAGTAATATGAGTGCTAAGAACCTAACTGGATAAAATGATACATAGTTACCCAAAACATCCCACAAATTTTTTATGGTTAATGGTTCAATCAGCATTGGGGTAGATAAGATTGGGCGTTCGAAGTTTGTCCATTTATTATCAGAGCCTAAAATAGACAATGCACCACTTGGGCCCTTTGGGTTGGAATTCAGCCCAGCAAGGATATCGAACATGTTGTCATTCGAAGTGTAGGGGTTAATAACTATATAAATGTCATTAGTTTCGCTGTGTGGTTTAAAAATTAATAATTGAGCTTGATTATTTGAAAGCCATATATCAATTTTTTTCTTAAAGTCATTTTGAGTTTTGGAGGAATCTTTTAGTGTATTTGTCCAAAAAGAAAAATTAAGAACAGACTCATAGTTTAAATTATCATAATTATAAGTGTTTTGAACTTCTTGGTTCTGTTTAATTAAGTCATTTCGAAGTGTCACTGAGTCTTTAATCGCCTGCATCGAAAAAAAATGTTCATCAGAGGGTATTGTGTCAACCTTAGAACTATCGATCAAATATACTTTTGGTGAAGAAAATTTTGCTATTGATGCTGATGCCTGTTTTACTGATTCAGGTAAATTAGTCTTAGATGCATCCAAGGCTAACTTGAGATTGGTTTCATTTAAACCACTGACAGTATATTTTTCACCATAAACATTCTCACCAGACCAAAAAGGTAAAGTATTTTGAATCCCATCAAGATAAACCATTGGTGTGCTTGGGATAAATAAAGAAGTGCTAGGCTTTAATTTTATAAATTTTTCTGGAAAATTGTTGCAAACTGAATTTGAATTTTGGGATGGAACAACAAATTCAAATTCGAAACTATTCAACCCACCCTTAAGAACATTAGCATTGAATTTGATACGTTTTGATATATTGCGGGCTAAGTCTTCCACTTTAATATTGCTTTCATGGACAATTGCATCATTTAATTTTATGGAAAAATTAGCATTTTTAGGTAAACGTTGCGAATAATCATATACAAGGTCGAGGTATCCATGACGAACACCAAATGACGCCCAATCATAAGGCAAAACAAAATTAAAACTTTCATGACCATAAGACGCGTTATCATCAGAGGGTTTATATCCCAAACTATAAATTGATTTACGTATGTCTAATTCTGTTAGTATTGGGTTTTTTGCTTGGGTAATTTTCCCAATTGCTCTTTCTTGTTTGATTAAAGAAAATATAGGGTCAAGCAATGATACAATTGTATATATTGGTACACCATCTAATCCCACGCTTAACCCACCAGATTCTGCAGAAGATTCACTAATTAAAATACGAAATATATTTTCGAATTCATCGATAGGATCCCAAGGAGTTTTAAGTTTGATATCTTTTTGTTTCAAACTTAATAAATGTGACAATTCATTTACAATAGCGTCAGACATTAACGAATTTATATCAGGATCAACTCTAAGGGATAGAGGATGGAAAAGTGTTTGAAATTTGACACTAGAAATTATTCCTTCAACTGTTGGAGGCAACTTGTAATCGTCAAGTACAAATCCAGTTTTCATTAAGTTTAAATCTGTCCAAATATCAAAGCTTGCTGCTACACCGCAATAAATTCTATGAGTATGTTGTATGTAAATATTCACTCTATTACTGCCTTCTTTGGCTGAAATATTAGGAATATTTAAAACTACATTCCCCTTTTTCTCGCCTAAGGCTTCTTCTAGAATTTTCACACCATTTAGTTCAACAACAATACTAGACATCGCCTCAAGAAGGTGAATGCTACTTTCTAAATTAACTTGAAATTGTGATGTAGTGGAAAATTTAGGTAGAAAAACTTCAAATTCTGCTGAAACTTTTTCACCTGACATCCTAAATAAATGCTCACTATGAAGAAACTTCATTTTATTGTTATTTGTTATTACATTAAGTGGAGTTATCAAATTATTTTGTTTTAAACTATTTGGAGCTAGGATATTTCTATTTATTTTTTCTGTAATATTAGTATCTATAATATCCAGAGATTTTCGCGCAGATGGTAAAATATTATTTTCATTTACTAATATTTTTTCTTTCTCAAGAACAAATCGATCTAACGTAATCGTCTGTGCCAATAGATCATTACTACCAAAAAGATATAAAGATGCAAAACATGGCAATACCAAAAGAAGAAAATTTTGCACCAGAGATTTTTTTGTTAGATTACGCAATACGCTATTATTTTTCATATCTGAGCGCTGTTTTTCAGAAGTAAGATTACTAGCTTCATCTTCTAAAGCCATCATCATATTCAAATCATTCTCAGCATCATGAACTCCATGATCAGCATTAGTTTCAGTCGGATAATACTTATAGAAATGCAAAATACTCCCAGGTAAGCGTAATAAACTTATATAAAGTACAAATAATATTCCTGAAATTAACCCTCTAGATCGCAAATCAGTGGTTCTCTTTTCCCTCCATGAACTGCTGGATGAATATATCAGAGTCACTAGCGCATTATATTCTTCAGGCGATAAATTAGAATTTGTGCTACAATGCACCATCAAACCATCTTTTTTTGAACTAATATTTTCAATCTTAAATGGAATACTCGTTTGAATTTGATTTACTTGATTACCAATTTGAGATACTTGGATTGCTGTATTTTCAGAACGAAAATATTTTCTTAGACTAGAAATTCTGTTTCCATACACATAAATTTTTAAACCGTTTAAGGATACATCTTGAATTTTAGCTTCAAATTTTTCGACTGTCTCATCTTCGATTGTATATGAAACTTGAGCTGGCAGTAGTTTGACTACTCTTGGTGATTTTCGAATGTTTTTCTTTTCCAAGATTGCCTGCCAAGCAGCTGATACTATTATAAAATTAAAAACTCCCCAAAAACCAACAATTAATAAGATACCATGCTGTTCAGGAAAGGCTATCCACCGGAAACAAAAAGCAACAACACCAAAGAAACAAATTATCAACAATAAGGTCAAAGGCCAATGAAGAGAAGAAACTGAGTCCGTCTCAACCATTTCATCTTTTGCAGTAACATTAAATTGAGATTTACGCGGTGACCAAATTACAGAAAATACATTTTTAATCAAAAATGGTGCTTGTGCTGTTTCATAAATTTCAGAGATTAATGGCCAACGCACTTTATTAAACACTGCATTTTGAGTTAAAAATGTTGCGCAAATATATGAAAAAGTAAATACTGACGCCTCTTCTAAGGTTGCTACGAAAAAATTTATACCAAAAAATAGAAATAATAGCGGAGCTATAATAAAAGTTAACCTTGTAAGTGGGAAAAACCAATTTGAAATTGAATTAAGGTAACAGAGTCTTTGATGCAGTGTTAAACCCGAACGAAAGATCGGATTTTTCAACCGCAATATCTGCAACATTCCAGTTGCCCACCTTCCCCTTTGGGTAATAAACGCAGAAAAGGTTTCAGGATTCAGTCCACAAACCATAGCTTTATTAATATAAACACTGCTCCATTTACGCGCATGAAGATCTAATGCTGTCTCTGCATCTTCTGTAATTGTTGATCCTGAAATACCACCAATATCTTCTAGAGCTGCACGCCTCAAAACTGCAGCTGATCCACAAAAAAATGTTCCGTCCCAACTATCTAAACTGCGCAAAGTATGCGAATAAAACATTTCACTTTCCGGAGGACAATCATCTGGAAGATCCAAATTTCGGTGAATTGGATCACTATTAATGAAATGATGTGGAGTTTGTACTAAAAAAAGATCTGGCTGTTCAAAATATCCTACAGTTGAAGCTAAAAAATCTCTAGTTGGTACATGATCTGCATCCAAAACCAACACTAATTCACTATTTGTTTGTAATAATGCAGAAGAAATATTACCCGCTTTTGCTCCCTTATTATTCTCTCTAGATAAATAGTTTATTCCTAACTCTTTACAAAGAGCTTCTAACTCTTGTTTTCGCTCAAGGGCTTGCTGCGCTATAATTATATTTTCTGAATTTAGTTTTTCATTAGTAGAACCATCATCACAAATATGGATATTGAGCTTTTGGGAGGGGTAGACCATTGAACAAGCCCCTAAAGCTGTATTTTTTATAATATTTATCGGCTCATTATAAGTTGGAATAAATACATCTACATCGAGAAATTCTTTTGCGTTTACTTTAGGAGCATAGCTCTGTGTCTTTGGATCTAAATTAATGAAACAACTTAAGAAAAACTGAGCAACAGCAATAGATTCAACAGAAATTAAGATAAATGCTGCTACAAACTCCACAGAAAAGCCTGGGTCAGGTAGAGTGCTCATTATTCGCCAAGCATAGTAACGTAAAACAAGAATTCCAGCAGCTATGAAAAAAGAAATTCTAAATAGTATTAATTGCATAAATGGTTTTAAAATAAATAAAACAAGCAGCAAAATAATACCAAGAATAAATTGAAAATTTAAAGAAGTTTGAATGGTCATCGCAAGTGACATTAATAAAAATATCCCCAACAATATAATCATTATTGATTTTGAAATAACAAATTTTAAGAGTCTAACCATTTGGGCCCGCCAAAACTGAACGTTTGAATTTTTCTGGCGAAGCAGTGTGCACCGAAGTTAAATTTTGAAGATTAAAGTTTGGTGAAGATATTGGCAGTAATGCATTATCTAAATTATCTTTTACACAGTTTCTAAGTAATAAATGAACGTCAAAAACTTCTATGGATTGCAATAAACGAGTATCATCAAGCTTTCTAAATGCAAGAACACATATAACATCTCCACCAATATATTCTTCTTTCCAAAAGATTTTTCCTAAATCATAATTTCTTTGTCGCATCGCTCGATTAGATGTGCTTTTGAATGGCTGAATAGATAATTTGAGGTCATCTAATGTCTTTGATGGGTCAAAAGGCTGTAATTTATTTGATTTCTTTTGCGCAACAGCAAGTAGAAAGTTGTCACCCCGAAGATTTGTTTTGTTCTGGAGACCAGATATTTGATAGGAGTTCTTATTCAGTGTGCCCGATTGAACAAACATTGCTGTGGCAGGTAAAATCCATGACTCTTTTGACGTAAGGATTTTTTTCTCAATGTTTTTTTTATTTTTAGTTATATATTGGCTTGGCTGATTTACGCACCCAAGTAAAAAAAATCCAGTCATCAAATATAAAGTTATCGATGGAACTGAACAAGCGCTATACCTATGAGCTCCTTTATTACAAAAAAGATAAAACAATTTTTTGTAAGCTTTAATATTTCCAAATATAGAGAACATATTTCAATAACACCAATCTAAAATTATCACACCGTTGAGAGGTAATGAAAATTTATAATCTTTTTGTGTTTTTAATTTATCAATATATTTCATCTTAAACTCCAAACAAAAAAAACACCTTTCCAAACATGGAAAAGTGTTACTACGACTTTCGTTACGCACTCTGATATACTGAATACATTACATGTATTAGGATTTATGCTCTAGTGTTGTCAATATAAATATTTAATAAATTTAATTTATTAAAGTGATAAATGCTTCGTAGCTTCAGCAAGGGTTTTAACTGCCACAGGCTTACAATATAAAAAACCTTGATGAAATGGGGTTCCCATGGATAACAGTTTTTGCCTTTGCCATTCAGTCTCCACACCTTCAATTATTATTTTTAATTTTAGAGTTGTAATTAATTTTATTAACGCGCTCAATAAAAGATCAGCTGTATCATCGATACCAATTTTTTTAATAAATCGACGGTCAACTTTTACGATATCTATAGGATAATCCTGTAAGCGTTGAATGTTGCTAGACTCAATGCCGAAATCATCAAGTGCTATTTTATATCCAATTAATTTCAGTTTTTCTAACTGTTTAATGACTACATCACTGTTTGTACGTTCAGTAATAGCTCTTTCAGATAACTCGAGTATTATTTCACGGTTTTGTATAGTTTCAGAACCCATAGAACCTAAAATACTTTCGTGAATTTCTTCTGCAGCATTTTCATGCGACAATAGTTCAATTTTCATATTAAAAGATAGATACTGATTTGGAAACTTTTCAAGAGCTTTAAGTAATTCAAAACGCATCTTAGCTTTAAGTTTTAAATACTTTGGTTGGCGTGCAGTCTGGTATAAAATATCTATAAACTTTTTAGGTTCAAAAATTTCACCGTTAGATTTAATCCAACGTGCCAAAGCTTCAAAGCCAAGTATATGGCCATTTACTGCATCTACTATCGGTTGAACAAAATATTCGATTTCTTGATCTTCTAAAGCATTTTGAACCTCTTTCATGGATGTAAATTTACCATCATTTTTTAACTTTTGAATAGTTATTGGATCTCCGATAACATAGCCATTACGTCCCATAGACTTAGCTTCACGCATTAACAAATCTGTAAATTGAAGCCCAGTTCTCAATGGCTGTGTTTTTTTAAATAATCCGGCACCAATACTAGCCGTGCAATAAACTTTATGGCCATCTTGATGAATGAAAGTTTTAGCTATATCCATTTTTAAATTTTCGGAAACTTTACGTACTTTTTGCCATTCTTCCCACTTAGAGATTATTGCAAACTCTTCACCACCAAGCCTAAAGCAGGTTGTATTCTCATCAGAAAAATTAGCTAAAGTTTTAGAGATTTCAACCAATAGATTATCACCTGCAATATGGCCATAAACATCATTTATGTTTTTAAAATAATCTATATCAATTATGTAAATAATGTAATCATTTGTACGCTTACTGTTTCCAAAGTGTGTATTTAAATAATTACGTGTATACAGATTTGTTAATTCATCCCTATCCAGTCGAGATTGTAGTTGCTTCTCTATTATAGTTTGTTTCTTAATGTCCATAATAGTTAACATTAAGTTATTTTGAGAAAAGTTTTCTGCAATTTGCTCTACACTTATCATTACATTAGAATTGAAACCTTTTTTATTTTTGACGTATTGCTTTGTGTACGTATTTTTTCTGAGCCACAAAACAAAATCTTGGTGTTTAAAAAAATTATAATCACTAGTATAAATAAATTCAGTAATATTTCTTCCAATTGTTTCATCGGATTTATACCCTGAAAAGCTTTCCCAAGCATTAGAGCATGATACAATCATGCCATCTATATCAATATTTAAAATTATTAAATTACCTTGACTTAAAAGCGCCTCATTAATTTTTTGTGAAACAATTAGTTCCGTTACATCTAAAATTTCCGTCCACAAATAACGAGTTCCTTCAATTCCCCTTACCCACCTTATCTTATCAACAACATATAAATTTGTTCCATCTTTTTTAAATGCAAGCTTGACTTCAGATTCAGCAATATCATTATCTGCCATTCTAGATACTGCACCTCGGCTAATTTTGAGATCATTATCACTTAGATTAACAAAAAAATCTTTAGGGTTATTAACCTCACTGAAAGAATTGTGACCAGTTAAATTCAAAAAACCCCGAGATACATCCAAAATATTAAAATTTTCATCTTGAATTATATAGTTATTTTTTTCTGATGACATGTTTAATTGGATATCAAATATACTATCCTTTTTATATATCTGAGTTTTTTGAGCTTTCGTAGTCATATGAATTTCATTATTTAATTTTGATTAAAGTAAGATAATAATTAAATCTATTGTCCTAGGTATAAAACGTCAGATTGTTAGTAAAATACACTTATGTTTACTAACAGGGATTCTTCTCTTAAATTATTTCATTCCTCCAAAAAAAAACACCTTTCCATAAATGGAAAAGTGTTAATACGACTTTTATGATATTCTATAATTTTGAATACTTAAAAATATATAATTTGAAGGCTACCAAGTTGTCAATGCTATTATTTGAAACACTATTTGAAAGATAAAAAGTTAATAATGGACTCATATCTCTTAAAACAAAATTATCTATTTTATAAATTCTTATAAATTTGCACCAATCCGATTCACTCCTTGGATACTAAGTGTAAACAACAAAGATTTTACATCAACAGATTGAACAGACACTTTTTCTTCCAGCACTTAAACCTTGCCGACCGGCTGCAAGAGATGCACAGAACCAGGTTTACCAGCTCCAATTACCAGTACATCTATTTGGTTGCGATCTTTGCCCATTTGATATTTCCAGAGATTAATCTATTTTCAAAAATTAGATTTAAACATGCATAATATTCATTTTATATTTCCAATAACAATTGGATTACGTTCAAAGCTTGTCAAAGATCGGCAACCATCATTTGTAATCAAAACATCATCCTCAATACGAACACCAATATCTTTACTACGATAAAGTCCGGGTTCTATTGTGATTAGCATTCCAGATACCAAAGGCGTGTGATTGTTAATCATCACATTTGGTGCTTCATGTACATCTAGCCCAAGTCCATGACCTGTTTTGTGCACTACCAGATCATCAAAGCCAGTCTTTCGTAAAGTATTACTGACTTTGACGTCAATTTCATGACAAGTGATTGCAGGTGCCGCCATCTGACGCCCAGCAATATTTGCAGCTAAAACAGCTTCATATATTTCTGCATGTTCATCAGTAATATGCTCACAAAAAACTGTACGGGTTATGTCCGCACTGTATCCTTGATAAGTTGCACCAAAATCGATCAATAATGGGGCACCCGGTATCAACTGAGTTTCACCTGGAATTCCATGAGGCTTAGCAGCATTTCCGCCTGTTAAGACAATTATGTCAAAAGCAAAACCGTCTGCTCCATTTGCTAGCATACGCTGCATTAAGATTGCTCTAATAGCAATTTCAGTCATGCCTGCTTCAATATTTTCCAATGTTTCACTTAAACTTATTTCTGAAATCTCAATTGCTTTTTCAATCAATTTGACTTCATAATCAGACTTTAACAAACGTGGTTTGGCAAGTTCAGCCTGTGCATCAATTATTGTGTCAGAACCAAATACGGCTCCAAGCGCGTTTGATTCAAATGCGCGCATTCGCTGACCCTCAATCCCAATTTTTGTTGTACCAAGTTCATATGCTAAATCGGAAAATGCTTTATCAAAACCATCAGAATCTTGCCAATAAAAAGTAGTCGCACCACCCATGGCGGCTGACCACATCTCTCGCTCAAGCTCTGGCATAATAGCTAAAACATCACCACTGTCTGTTACAAACATTAGTGTTGGTCGCTCCATTAACGAAAACTTTAAACCTGTAAGGAAATAAAAATTTGGTCCAGGCACAAAGGCGGCAGCTCCTAAACCATTCTTTTTAAGTATGTGTATAAGCGAACTGTGGCGTTGCTGAAAATTAGGGGTCATTTGAAACCATACCTTCGCGTAATTCTAATTTAGAACATGGAACTTATTTATAAATATCTTGATGTCATCATCAATGTAAGTAAAGAAAATAACGCAACACTATATCCAAAACTTTAGTTTCGCACAGTACTTCCAAATACCAAATTTATGTCAGCCATCTATAGAACAAATATATCAATCTTCCAGGACACTAGTCAGTTCAAACTTAGTGACATCAACTAGCCCCAAATCACTAATTCGTAATTCGGGGATAACGACAAGAGCGAGCAAAGAATGCTGCATATATGCATTATTAAGATTGCAACCGCAGGCAACCATAGCCTCTATCATCTTTGCAGCACGAGCCGCTACCTCTGCCGCAGGTTGATCTGACATCAGGCCGCCAATAGGCAATTCAACCAGGGCAAGTTCTTGCCCATCCTTGAATACGGTTACTCCACCACCAACTTCTCCTAGCCGATTTGCCGCAAGTGCCATATCGGCATGTGATGTTCCCACCACAATCATGTGATGACTGTCATGAGCAACAGTTGAAGCAATCGCCATATTGCCAGTATAGCCAAAGCCAGAAACAAACCCATTAGAAACATGTCCTGTTGCACTATGACGTTCAACAAGTGCAATCTGGCAAACATCACCTGAAGCCTTCACACATCCCTCAATGACAGGTAACTCAAAATTTAATGCTTTTGTTGGAGCTTGGTTTTCAACGACACCTATTACTCTGGTCATAACTGTATTTTTGCCTTTTGGAGCCAAAATATCAAAATCTTTTTCCTCCAAGGGCTTACCCAAATGCACAGTTTGTCTTGCGCTATCAGGCCAATCGTAATGTGGGCAATCAACAGTGATCTTACCGTCTTTTGCAACAGCCTTACCCCGAGCAATAACGTGTTCAATTGGTAATGTTTTTAAATCAGATGTTATAATCATATCTGCACGACGTCCCGGTGCAATACTCCCAAGCTCCCGTTCCAATCCAAAATGTGTGGCTGTATTAATAGTTGCCATCTGCAAAGCAATAAGCGGGTCACATCCACAGTTAATTGCGTGGCGAACTACCCGGTTCATATGTCCATCGTTAACAAGGGTTTCTGCCATACAATCATCAGTGCATAAAATAAAATTTCGTGGATCAATACCCCGTTCCGTAATTGCCGTAATCTGAGTTTCAACGTCGTACCATGCGGAGCCCAATCTCATCATAGAACGCATTCCGTTACGCACACGAGCCAGCGCATCTTCTTCAGCTGTTCCCTCATGATCATCAGCTGCACCACCAGCAACATAAGCCGAAAATGCAGCCCCCCTATCAGGCGATGCATAATGTCCACCCACAGTTTTACCTGCATTCATAGTCTCTGCCATCTCTGCCAGCATCTGAGTGTCACCATTTATGACACCAGGAAAATTCATCATTTCTCCAAGCCCAATAATACCAGGCCAACCCATGGCCTCAGCAACATCTTCAGCGCTGATCTCAAATCCTGTGGTTTCCAGTCCAGGGGCAGATGGAGCACAAGAAGGCATCTGAGTAAAAATATTTACTGGCTGCATTAAAGCTTCATCGTGCATCATCCTTACACCCTCCAGCCCAAGCACGTTTGCAATCTCATGGGGGTCTGTAAACATAGTTGTAGTTCCATGAGGTATTACAGCAGCAGCAAATTCTGCTGGCGTCAGCATGCCACTTTCAATATGCATATGTCCGTCACATAAACCAGGGATCAAATAGCGTCCACTTACATCAAAAATTTCAGTATCTTCACCGATACAATGAGATGCATCAGTACCAACATAAGCAAATCGTCCTTCAGCAATTGCAACCTGCCAACCATCCAGTACTTCACGTGTTTGAACATTTACAAGTTTGCAATTACGGAATACTCGATCAGCTTGATCACGTCCCGCTGCAACGGCTACAAGACGCGGGGCAACTTCAGCCCATGATCGAAAATTTTTGCTCATATTTATTTTTTCCATTTTTTAAGATCCAAGGCAAGTTTTTAGAAAAAGAATTTCCTAAAGATACTTATCCATGTGTTTTTAATGAGGCTTGCCCACATATTAATGCATGATCAAGAATACGCTGGCAGGCTGTGTTAAACAAGCTGTCTTCAACGCTCAGCGCTACACGCACCCAGTTATCAAGTGCAACTCCAAATGCTGAGCCCGGCATAACAGCTACCCCAGTTTTCGATAATAAGTCAAAAGCATAAGCTTCTCCACTTAAACCAGTACTTGAAACATCGATTAAGACAAACATTCCCGCTTCTGGTTGGCTTACCTTAAGTCCTGCCATCCCATTCAATCGTGCATAAATAAGTTTAGCACGCATCTCAAATCTCTGGCGCATATCTGCAGCCACTTTTGAGGGCTTCATGAGTGCAATGGCAGTCATATCAGCTATAAAAGGTTGATTGCCAAAAAGCATCGTTTCCGCCAAGGGCAGAAGACGTTTTGTAAATTCTTTAGAACCAATGGACCAACCACTACGAAACCCAGGTGCGGCATGAGATTTAGAAATTGACGATACCACTACAATCCTATCAGCTCCTTTTAGAAAGCCCAATGGCGAGACGAAATCTACCCCTTCAAACAACATCTCATCATAAACTTCATCGGATACTATCCACAAATCATGCTCTACTGCCAGTTCTACTATCTCTTTTACCTGCTTATTTGAGAGTACTGCACCTGTAGGATTATGCGGGCTATTTAACAAAATCACACGCGATTGAGGTGTCAGCTTTTTTGCGATATCTTCAGCTGTGATCTGAAAGCCATTATCAGGAAGTAATGGCACTGGAATCATACTAGCGCCACTGGCCGATATTAAACCAGCATACGTGGCATACATTGGGTCTCCTACAAGTACTTCATCACCAGTTTCGGTCAATGCCATCAATGTAGCATAAAGAGCAGTCTGTGTTCCTGGAAAACAAAGTATCTGATCAACAGAAATATTTCGCCCTGCACTTTTAGTGTATCGATTTGAAAGTGCCCGCAAGACCTCAGGCTCACCGTTACCATTTGAATATTTGGTTCGACCATGCGCCATTGCTTCACTGGCCACTGATACCAATTCAGGTGGAGTAGGCACATCTGGCTCACCAATTGTCATTTCGATGATGTCATGCCCATCCTCAGCCATTTGACGCGCCTGAGAGTACAGCAGCCATTTTTCGCCACCTAATTCTGCCAACCGTTTAGTAATCGAGGCATAACGCATGTTACGTATCTTTTTTGTCTATATTTATGGTATTAATCATCTAGTAGGATCTCAGCCCAAAAATTTAACAATTCATCTCTTTCTCACTCCTGATTAACTTATTGCTAAACAACAATTATAACTGTTTCACACACATTTAACACATGTCAATAAATGTTCTGTAAATTTAATAGTCAGGTGTAGCGTAATCAGGTAAATCAAAGAACTTTAATGATTAGGGACTATTTAAAACTACAAAATACAATTTTCTACAAACTAAATAGTAACATCAAATGCGACGTGTATTTAGTCGTATTTGCATTTGACATATACCCTCACATTAGCCTCATATGATAACAAATCGAACAACGGAGTGCCATTGATGAAAGACTGTTTAACTTTAGTGAACGGCCACTTAACTGAACAACAAAAAAATGCCTATTGGAATGATGGGTACCTTTTCCCCATCGATGTAGCGAATGAAACTCAAGCAAAAAATTGGCGTAATTCCCTAGAAAAAATTGAATGCGATTGGCTCGATAATGGTCTAGCTTTGCCCCTTAATACCTATAAAAGAGTAAATGCGCAGGTGGTTATGCCCTTAGCTTGTGAAATCGGTTTGCATGAGCCTATTTTAGACGCAGTGGAAGGAATACTTGGCCCTGATGTAATGCTATATTCTGTTGAGTTTTTAACCAAAGAAGCCCAAACAAAACACATAGTAACAATGCACCAAGATCTTGCATATTGGGGCATGGGAGACATGGATAATATTCTTACAGCGTGGCTTGCACTATCTCCAGCGACGAGTGTCTCAGGCTGCATGGATTTTGTATGTGAAAGTCATAAGAATGAAATTTTATCTCATGAAGATAGCTTTGACGAACATAACCTTCTTTCACGCGGACAAGAGATAAAAGTTGATGTTGCTAATTCAGACAAAGTAGCAGTAGAACTGCGTCCAGGCGCAATGAGCCTACATCATGGGCTTACCATCCACGGATCTGGTCCAAATCAGTCTGATGATCGCCGTATTGGAGTTGCTATTAGATATGTTTCTGCAAAAATGCGCAAAGCTGGCGGTGTTAAAGATTATGCTATTTCAGCACGCGGCACATTTGATGATGATAGTTTCACGACTTATGCGCCACCTTCCACTTTATTCAGTAAAAACAGTATGGCGAAGTATGAAGAAATACGTACTGAACAGGCAAAGGTTATGATGGCTGGAGCAAAAAAAGGCAGTGAAATCTATTGAATTTTAGTTTTTTAATTTAAATACAATGCGTTGATTAGTAGAGCTGATAATTCATTAGGTGAGAACTGCAAAGATTTAGGAATATTTGCAATCTTTAAGAAAGTGTACATGAGTTACTTTTTGACTAGATAAAAGGCTGTTGCTGCCAACACTTATCCAAAATCAAATAAATTCCAAGATGAAATATTCAGAAAATGAAAAATATGCATACTTTATTGTATTTATTTGATCTTTAGAGGTCATAGATAATTTACACGTTATATTTAATTAAGAATGAAAATTTTGCCGTCTAGTTTAATACTTTATAAACATTAAAAAATTAGTTTATATTATGGCATTCATTTATATTATAAAAAAGATGGCATGATCTCATCACTTGTAACAACGGTAATCTTTATCTCAAAATTAAGATTAGATTTTTTTAAAAAAACAAATAGCAGCACCAAAAGTTGTCAGGAAACCAGCTAAAGGCAAGATCGTAACAGCGTATTTTTTTGGCATATAGTTTTCCTTGAATTCAATACCTTGTGAAGTAAATTCAAAGTGCCACATTTCCCAATATTTACCACGCATGCCCTCAACCAACTCAAATCCATAAATAATCAAAACAATTCCAATCAATATAATCATGAGCTTCCAGAACTGACGTATATATAGTGCCAACCTAGTTGGTAACTTTTCATAAATTAAGTTCAAGGCAATATGTTCATTATCCCTTGCGGTTAATGATAGCGCTATAAACATTAACCAAATATTACTTAAAACAGTTAGCAAATCACCCCAAACTGGAGGATTTGCGAATACATATCTCATAACAACATTATAGATTGTGAACCCAACCATCAAAGCTAGAAACAACGAACACATTGCTTCTAAAATACGATGAACCAAACGATCAAAATTATTTAATATTTTCAACATAGCGTTCAATCAACCCATCATTTGTGGAAGAAACATCGTCAATTCTGGAATAACAATGATAAAAAATAAAAGTAAAAATAAACCAACTAGATATGGAATTAATGCAACAGCAACCTCTTCTAGTCGCACTTTTGCAATGGTAGCGGAAGTAAAAAATGCAACACCAACCGGTGGCGTTACAGAACCTATCAAGAATCCAACAATGACTACGACAGCTGCCTGGACCTCTGGAAATCCTGCCTTAGCCATAACATCAACTAAGACTGGACCCACGATTATTATATTTACGGCAGAGTCCATAACCGTTCCAAGAAGAAAAATAAAAAGGATAAGTGCAAGTATGAAAATAATAGGGGAGCCCGTGAGGCTAAGTAGCCAATTTTCAAGATCGCTTATTGCACCTAGTGATGTAAGCAGCCAACTAAATGGTCCAGATGCAGCAATAATGATAAAAACCATCGCTGAATTACGAAATGCCCGCCGGAAAGCGCCAGAACATTCCTTCCATTTAATCGTCCTATAAACAAACACACCTGTAAATAGTGCGACCACTGCTGTAATTGCACCAGCTTCTACAACTGATGCAATACCACCCATAACGGAACCTACTAAAACCACCGGAATAAGCAAAGCAAAGGAGGATCGATATAATTCTTTCCCAGCTTTTCTTGCTGAAAAGCGCTCATCACTTCTTTCAAAATTATACTTTACCGCAAAGAAATGGTTAATAAGCATTATCACAGCGCCAATTAGAAGACCGGGAATAATACCAGCTGCAAATAATGCAGCGACAGAAATCTCAGTAGCATTAGCAAGAACAATCATCATTATACTAGGTGGAATGATGCCACCAATTGTGGAGCTAACTCCTGTAACAGCAGCCGAAAAAGCAGGAGGATATCCAGCTTTTTTCATAGCGGGTAATACTAACGCACCAACTGTAGCTGTATCAGCAACAACGGATCCATTCATCCCTGCAAAAAACATACTTACAAGCACATTTACTTGAGCCAAACCACCACGCATTCGGCCAATCAATGCCCTACTTAATGCAACGAGCCGATCTGTAATCGTAGCACTTGTCATTAACTCCCCAGTCAACATAAAAAAGGCAATTGCAGTTAATGGAACAGAGTCAATTGCGTTAAACATTTGGCTGGGGATTAAGACGAGAGGCACTGCGTCAGTTATCAAAATATAAAAGAAAGGTATTAAAATTAAAGTAAATCCAATGGGAGCACCACAAAGGATAAAAAACAGCAACAATACAAGTAGAAATATACTTACCATGAAAACTCACATATATGAAAATTAAATTGATGAAAAGATCACCTAGTACTGTGTAATAGCCTAAATGATCTTTTCATATTATTCTGGATAACTAATTACAGTGCACCAGCTTCTTCTAGCTGAGCAACAAAACTATCCATTCCTTGCTCCAAAAGTACTCTTCTAGCAACATCTGGTTCAAAAGTACCTTTTGCATCTAACCAAGCGCCAATCGCCCCTGCTCTCCATTGTGTTAACTCAGCTTCAGTGGGTACGTACCATTCATTCGCAGATGCTTTGATGATATCTTCTCCATTTTTGATCCAAGCATTGTCTAGCTCGTTAACTTTTTCTCCATAAGCGTCGGCAGCTTGATGTAACCATTCACGCTGTTGATCAGTCATTGCATTATACTGATTTGAATCCATGGCTAAAATATTTCCAGACCACATTCCACCAATTTCCGTGAAATATTTTGCAACTTCATGCAACTTAGCAACTTCCTGCCATGGACTAGCAACATACTGTCCCTCAACTACACCTGACTGAAGACCTTGATATAATTGACTCCAATCATAGGGAGTCGGAACTGCACCCCAGTTTTTGACAAGCATAAATTCAACAGGACTCTTCGTAGTACGCCACTTCAAACCTTTCATGTCGTCAGGAACTCGGACTGACTTCGTTGCATTTCCAAGCTGCCTAAATCCACCACTCGAGTATACAGAAAGGCAAATATGTCCAGCATTCTCAAGCGCAAGTTTGCACTGTCTTTCTGCCAACCAATCATTTGATATTCGCTTTGCATCTTCGAGTGATTTAAAGATGAAAGGCAAGTCAAAGATTGCTAACTCTGATCCAAAATTACCATAATTTGCTGTAGAACTAGTCCACAGAGCAATGAGACCCTGATTAGCCTGTTCACCACATTTCTGTTCTGCACAGAGTGTTTTTTGATAGTATGGTTCTATTGTAACCTCTCCACCAGACGCTTTTTCCATGGCTGGTATTAACGCCTGATCTATGGCGTCACCAATAGGCATACCGAGCCTACCTGTGGTCCCAAGTTTAAGTGTTAAATCTGCGGCAGCGCTCTGCGCAGAAAAAGTAGTTATAGACGCTATGACGAGCGCCTTGAAA
>TARA_B110000008_G_scaffold199118_1_pt1 | contig 26293 bp, 25 predicted proteins | sample TARA_B110000008 | Tara Oceans TARA_B110000008 (sample SAMEA4396496) | marine metagenome | biome: Westerlies Biome; feature: [DCM] deep chlorophyll maximum layer (ENVO:01000326); material: water (ENVO:00002006), including particulate matter (ENVO:01000060) such as... | depth 40 m
TCAGAAGTAGATTTAAAACTGAGAGGTCCTGGTGATATGATGGGAACAAAACAAAGTGGCGTACTCGATTTTAAAATTGCCGATATTATTGCAGACAATAAGATATTACACTTTGCTAGAAATGAAGCGGACTTGTTGCTAAAGGAGGATGAAGAATTGGAAAAAGCACAGAATATCAATATTGCTCGTGCTTATCGCCCTTATGCTCGTGAGCGTATGGGTTGGAGTAGAATTTCTTAAAATAAATAAGGGTAAGCTACTTATATCGCACCGCTACAACCTATTACCCTTGCTGCATTCCTGCCCTGGGGGAGTTTATAGGGAGCTGGTCGTACAAGACTTACCCTTAAGGCTGCAAAACTAATATAATCTTACATTCTGCAAAGTATTTTTAACATTCTATTTTGTTTATATTTGCCACTATTAATTTTAAAATAAAACAGATGGATACTAAGAAGTTTGCAATGAATTATGGGGCTGTTTTAGGCCTTTGCTTAGTTGCTATTGCGTTTATTATGTGGTCAGTAGGTGCTGATGATAAACAATCAGTTATTCCTGCTTTATTGAATAATGGTATTACAATTGCGTTTATTGCGTATGCAATTATTCAGTATCGTGACATTAATAATAATGGTTTTATCTCTTATGCTGAATCGTTAAAGCTAGGAACTACTGTCGCTTTTTTCTCTTCAATTATCTTAGCTTTCTATCAATTTATTTACATTTCTTACCTTGATCCAAATGCTTTGAGTGAAGTGATGAAAATTACAGAACAAACTATGTTAGAAACAAATCCTGAAATATCGGATGAGGAATTAGATATGGCTTTGCAAATGACAGGTAAGTTCATGCAACCTCATTGGATGATGATAATGGGAATGTTAGGAGGCACTTTTATGGGCTTCTTATATTCATTAATCATTTCTATTTTTGTTAAAAAAGATGATCCAACTTTAATCGCCTAGTTTATGAATATTAGTGTAGTAGTACCTTTATTTAATGAAGAAGAATCTTTGCCAGAATTATGTGCTTGGATTGATAAAGTAATGCAAAAGCATAACTTTAGCTATGAAGTGCTTTTAATTGATGATGGTAGTAAGGATAAATCATGGGAAGTGGTTGAGCAAATTTCAGCTGAAAATTCAAATGTAAAAGGAATAAAGTTCAGAAGAAATTACGGGAAATCAGCTGCACTTAATGTTGGTTTTGCAAAAGCTAAAGGTGATGTAGTTATTACTATGGATGCTGATTTGCAGGATAGTCCAGAAGAAATCCCAGAATTATACAATAAAATTGCTGTTGATGGTTTTGATTTAGTTTCGGGTTGGAAAGCAAAACGCTATGATCCTTTAACCAAAACTATTCCTACAAAACTGTTTAATTGGGCGGCTCGTAAAGCATCAGGTATTTATTTACATGACTTTAATTGCGGACTTAAATCCTATAAAAATACGGTTGTAAAATCGGTTGAGGTACATGGGGAAATGCACCGCTATATCCCTGTTCTTGCAAAGTGGGCAGGTTTTTCTAATATTACAGAACAAGTAGTGGAACATCAAAGTCGAAAATATGGTGTTACTAAATTTGGTTTGGAGCGTTTTGTAAATGGCTTCTTGGATTTACTGACTATTACTTTCGTTTCTCGTTTTGGTAAAAAACCTATGCACTTTTTTGGGGTGCTGGGTAGTTTAATGTTTATGGTAGGTTTTGCTTTGTTTACCTATATTGGTGGAGCAAAGTTATATGCAATGTTTGCTATTATTCCTTCAAAAAATATTGCTGAAATGTCAGGATTTTATATTGCGCTTACTTCAATGGTAATTGGGGTGCAATTATTTTTGGCTGGTTTTATTGCTGAAATGATTTCGCGTAATTCCTATGATAGAAACAACTATCAAGTAGAAAAAGAAGTATAGATTTTGAGTAAAAGAAAAGTAATTATTATTGGCCCTGCTTTTCCTTTTAGAGGTGGAATAGCCAACTTTAATAATGCTTTAGCGCAAGAATATTATGATAGAGGAGATGATGTAACACTCTATTCTTTTACGCTTCAATACCCAGGTTTTTTATTTCCAGGAACTACACAATACGAAAATGGAGAAGCTCCAAAAGACTTAAAAATAAAAACGCTTATTAATTCAGTTAATCCTTTTAACTGGCTAAATGTGGCGCGTAAAATCAATCGTGAAAAACCTGATTATGTTATCATAAGGTATTGGTTGCCTTTTATGGCGCCTTGCTTGGGTACTATTGCTCGTTTACTAAATAAAAAGATTAAAATTTTAGCCATAACGGACAATGTTATTCCGCATGAAAAAAGAATGGGTGATACTTTGTTTACTCGCTATTTTGTTAAAAGCTGTGATGCTTTTCTAACGCTTTCAGCTTCTGTATTGGATGATCTTTCAAAGTTTACAAATACAACTTTTAAAAAGTTTATTCCACATCCTATTTATGATGTATTTGGTGATAAAATCCCTAAACAACAAGCAATAGCAAATTTAGATTTAAACCCTGATGATAAACATTTATTGTTTTTTGGATTTATACGCAAGTACAAGGGTTTGGATTTAATGCTTAAGGCAATGGGAGATAGTCGCTTAAAAGCTATGGGTATTAAACTCATTATTGCAGGGGAGTTTTATGATGATAAAAAGGAATATACCAATATGATTGCTGATTTGGGTATTGCCAAAAACATCATTATGAAAAGCGATTTTATCCCTGCTGATAAAGTGAAAGATTATTTTTGTGCTGCTGATATGATTACCCAAACTTATCGTACAGCCACACAAAGTGGAGTTACTCAAATTGCTTATTCTTTTGATCGTCCAATGTTGGTTACTAATGTAGGTGGTTTGGCAGAAATTGTGCCAAATAACAAGGTGGGTTATGTTACTTCTCAAAATCCAATAGCAATTGCTGATGCAATAGTTGATTTCTACACGAACAATAAAGAAGCTGAATTTATGATTAATACTAGTACTGAAAAGAAACGCTTTTCTTGGGAAAGTTTTGTTGATGGTGTGGAACAATTGATGCAAAAGCAATTGTAAGTAATTCATCCTTTTCTTACTATATTTGCAAAAAATTTATTACAATGAAAAAAATACTTTTTTTTCTACTTTTAATTCCGTTTTTATCTTTTACTCAAACGATTAATGAGGTTGATGCAAACGGTTTAAAGCAAGGCGTTTGGAAAAAAATGCATAATAATCGCAACTTGCGTTATTCAGGTCAATTCAAAAATAATATACCTCTTGGAATATTTATGTATTACTACTCATCAGGAGAGTTACAGGCCGAAAAAGAATTTTTTCATAAAGGAGAAGCAGCAGCAACTCATCTATTTTATAAAAATGGAAATTTAAAAGCAGCTGGACTTTATGTAAATGAGTTAAAGGACAGTACTTGGAATTATTTTAGTGCTGATAGCGTATTAATAATGAGCGAGCAATATCAAAAAGGAAAGTTGAATGGATCAACAAAAACTTATTATTATACTGGAGATTTGTACGAAATAAAAAATTGGAGTAAAGGAATTAAGGATGGAGCTTGGATTCAGTATTTTATGGACGGAAAAACAAAGATGGAAGCCGCTTATAAAACTGGTAAGAGAGAAGGAAAACAAATTTTTTATCACCCAAATGGAGCGGTGTATTATAAGGGTTTATATACTGAGGATAAAAAATCAGGAATTTGGGAATATTTTACAAAAGAAGGAGTTAGTGACACAATAATAAATTACAATGAGTAAAGGAAGAGTTTTAATGGCAATGAGTGGTGGTATTGATAGTACCATGGCATCCTTATTATTGCATGAGCAAGGGTATGAAGTGATTGGTTTAACCATGAAAACTTGGGATTATGATTCTTCAGGAGGAAATAAAAAAGAAACAGGTTGTTGTAGTTTAGATTCTATCAATGACGCCCGCCAACTAGCTGTTGATTGTGGTTTTCCGCATACAATATTAGATATTCGTGAAGAGTTTGGAAACTTCATAATTGACAATTTTGTTGATGAATACATAGCTGGACGAACGCCAAATCCTTGTGTGTTGTGTAATACACACATTAAGTGGGAAGCGCTTTTAAAGCGTGCAGATATGTTGAATTGTGAATTTATTGCAACAGGGCATTACGCTCAAGTTCGTGAGGAGGAAGGTCGTTTTGTAGTATCAAAGGGATTAGATGATAGTAAAGATCAATCTTATGTGCTTTGGGGAGTAACACAAGAATGTTTGAAGCGTACTATTTTCCCAATGGGAGAATATCATAAAAAGGACATAAAGCAAATGGCTTTGGATAGAGGCTATAAAGCATTGGCTGAAAAAAGTGAGAGTTATGAAATCTGTTTTATTCCTGATAATGATTATAGAGGATTCTTAAAAAGAAGAGTAGAGGGGTTAGAAGAAAAAGTGAAAGGAGGTAATTTTGTTACTACTGATGGACATATTGTTGGTACACATGATGGCTATCCTTTTTATACTATTGGGCAAAGAAAAATTGGGGTTTCTCTAGGACCTACTTCTACTTATGTTATTGAAATAAATCCTGAGGATAATACAGTTGTTGTAGGAACAAAGGAGGATTTGCAAAAGCAAGAAATGTTCATTAGAAACATCAATTATTTAAAGTACAATAAAATAGAGGATGGTATGGAGTGTTTGGTGAAAGTTCGCTACAAGCATAAAGGGGAAATGGCAACTGTTACTAATGATGGCGATAATTTAAAAGTATTATTTCATAAAAAAGTTGAGGGTATCGCTCCAGGACAATCGGCAGCAATTTATGAGGGTAATGACTTAATTGCTGGAGGGTTTATAATGAAGAAATAGGTTTTGAAGGTTGATAAAATCTCATACCAAGAAACCAATAAATTTTCAAAATTAGCACTTGATTATCTGAATAAGGATGAGAAACTAAAACCTTTTGTAAATCATTTTCCAACACTAGAAAATTTTGGAAAGCAAATTAATGAAAAGCAAGATCACCTTGTAAATAGAGATATTTTAGTTGAGGTAATAAGAAAACAAAATGCTTCTTTTTCTCTTTCTGAGAAGTCCAAAAATAATATTGATTTATTAGCAGATAAAAGGACTTTTACTGTAACGACTGGTCACCAATTGTGCTTATTTACGGGTCCTCTTTATTTTATTTATAAGATAATTTCTACTATTAATTTAGCAGAACAATTACAGAAACAATACCCTAAGAATAACTTTGTCTCTGTTTTTTGGATGGCTACTGAAGATCATGATTTTCAGGAAGTTAATCATATAAATTTATTTGGAAAAGAAATGGAATGGGATAGTAAGCAAACTGGTGCAGTAGGTCGCATGAGTTTAAATGGATTTGAATCTGTTTTAACTGAACTAAAATCAGTATTAGGGACTTCAGAAAATGCTAAAAAATTAATTTCTCTTTTTGAAAATGCTTATTTAAATCATGATAATTTGACTGAAGCTACTCGCTATTTGGTAAACGAGTTGTTTGGTGAGTATGGTTTGATTATTTTGGATGGGGATGATAAAAGGTTAAAGCAACAATTTATTCCTACTATTAAAAAAGATATTTTAGAACAAGGGTTTAAAAAATCAATCACTAAATGTAGTGATGATTTAGCGAATGAATATAAGGCACAAGCTTATGTTCGTCCTATTAATTTTTTCAAATTATCAGATGGAAAAAGAGAGTTGATAAAAGGAGTTATTACTGAAAAAGAGATTGATGAATATCCTGAAAATTTTAGTCCTAATGTATTGTTGCGACCATTGTATCAAGAAACTATTTTGCCAAATATTGCTTATATTGGTGGAGGTGCTGAGGTAAACTATTGGATGCAGTTTAAAACTGCTTTTCAGCAGGAAAATATTCCTTTTCCAATATTATTACTTAGAAATTCAGCAATGTTGCTAAATGTTGGCCAAAATAAAAAACGACAGGATTTAGGGTTTTCTATTGCTGATTTATTTTTAGATGAACATCAGTTGCAAAAGAAGTTTGTGTTAAGTCAAAAGGGTGCTGTCGTTTCTTTGAAAGATGAAATAAATTCTCTTGAAGATATGTATGTTTCTATTTTAGCAAAAACGACTGATGTAGGACTTCAGATTAGTATAAAATCTCAACATCAAAAGCAACTAAAATCCTTAGTTCAATTAGAGGAAAAACTGTTGCGTTTAGCAAAACAAAAAAACGAAAGTTCTTTAAATCAGATAAGTAAAATTAAACAGCAATTATTTCCGAATAATAGCTTGCAAGAACGGCATGATAATTTCATTTCTTTTTATTTAACACATGGGGAAAACTTTATAAAAATAATGAAAGAGAATTTAAATCCGCTAAACCCTAATTTTGTAGTTTTATCCCCTAAAATAAAATAGATAAATGGAGCACGAGAAAATATTAATATTAGATTTCGGATCGCAATATACACAGCTTATTGCTAGAAGAGTAAGGGAGTTGAATATCTATTCTGAGATTCATCCTTACAATAAAATGCCAGAAATTGATGGCAGCTGGAAAGCCGTTATTTTATCAGGTTCTCCGCATTCTGTTCGTGAAGAAAATGCTCCAATTCCTGATTTATCAGCTATAAAAGGGAAATTACCTTTATTGGGCGTTTGTTATGGTGCCCAGCATTTAGCACATGAATTTGGAGGAGAAGTTTTGCCTTCAAATACTAGAGAATATGGTCGTGCAAATTTATCATTTGTAGCTTCAAATAATGAATTAATGAAGGGTGTTCCTGCTGATTCACAAGTGTGGATGAGTCATGGTGATACCATTGCAACTATTCCTGATAATTATAAAGTTATAGCTTCTACAAATGATGTAGAGGTTGCTGCTTATCATATTGAAGGTGAGCAAACTTATGCTTTACAATTTCATCCAGAGGTATATCACTCAAAAGATGGAGCTACTATTTTAAAGAATTTCTTAGTTGATATTTGTGGTTTTTCACAAGATTGGACTCCAGCAACTTTTGTTAATGAAACAGTTGCAGAACTAAAAGCTAAAATAGGAGATGATAAAGTTGTTCTAGGACTTTCTGGAGGAGTAGATTCTACTGTTGCAGGAGTGTTGTTGCACAAAGCAATTGGTGAAAATTTATATTGCATTTTTGTAGATAACGGGCTTTTAAGAAAGGATGAGTTTGAAAGTGTTTTGGATCAGTATAAAGGCATGGGCTTAAATGTAAAAGGGGTAAATGCAAAAGACCGTTTTTATGATGTATTGGCTGGACTTTCTGATCCTGAGAAAAAGCGTAAAGCAATTGGTGGAATGTTTATTGATGTGTTTGATGATGAATCAAATCAGTTAGAGAATGTAAAGTGGTTAGCACAAGGTACTATTTATCCTGATGTTATTGAATCTGTTTCAGCAACAGGAGGTCCTTCACAAACTATTAAGTCGCACCATAATGTTGGAGGATTACCTGATTATATGAAGCTTAGTATTGTTGAGCCTTTAAGAGCTTTGTTTAAAGATGAAGTACGTAGGATTGGTCGTTCAATGGGAATTGATGAGGAATTATTAGGGAGGCATCCATTCCCTGGACCAGGTTTAGCAATTCGTATTTTAGGTGATATTACAAAAGAAAAAGTAAGGATACTTCAAGAAGTAGATCATATTTTTATTTCATCATTAAAGTCATCTGGTTTGTATGATAAAGTATGGCAAGCAGGAGCAATTTTCTTGCCTGTACAATCAGTTGGAGTAATGGGAGATGAGCGTACTTATGAAAATGCTGTAGCCCTAAGAGCAGTGGAATCCACTGATGGAATGACTGCTGATTGGGTGCATTTGCCTTATGAATTTTTGGCAAAAGTGTCGAATGATATTATCAATAAAGTAAAGGGAATTAACCGTGTGGTGTATGATATTTCATCAAAGCCACCTGCAACTATTGAATGGGAATAATCAGTAAAATAACTTTTGCATTTTCACTTTTATTTGTTTGTGGCTTGTCAGCTCAAACAGTAAGCGATACTGTCGTTTTTGATGGTGCTACCTATTTAAAACACATTGTTTATGCTGGGGAATCGCTTAAGTCAATAGCAAAACTGCATAAGGTTAAAACCTCTGAAATTATTGATAATAATGAAATACAAAAGCGTTTGTACTATAATCAGCTATTGTATATTCCTGTTTCTTCTAATCAATCTAAAAGTAAGGTAACTAATTTAAGCATTCAAAAACAAATTGAATTAGCTGATGATTTAAAAGATACCTCAGAGTTAGATATTGCTTTATTAATGCCTTATTTTTTAGTAAAGAATGATACCATGTTTAATGATTTTGAGGATACTACAGAAATTCAAGATATATATTATCAAAGGTCTGAAGTTGCTCTATCTTTTCATATTGGAGTTGAGTTAGCTCTTGATTCATTGAGAAAGCAAGGCAAGAACATTCGTTTACATACTTTTGATACCAATAAAGATACTCTAAAAGTACATCAAATTGTAAGTTCAAAGGTTTTGGAAGATATGGATGTTATTATTGGTCCTTTATATGCTAATAATTTTAGAATTTTGTGCAAAAAGTATGGAGATGATACCACTAAAATACTAATTTCTCCTCTTTCTAAAAACACTAAAAATGTACTGAAATATAGTGCTGTATATCAATTATCTCCTTCTTTTCAAGTTCAGACTAATATCATTAAAGATTATATTTTGAGACATCATAATCAGGATAGGGTTATTGTATTAAATCAAAAAGGATATGAGGGGAAATCAGCTTATATTAAAAACTTGTTCAACCAAGAAGGGAAAGGAGTAGAAACTTTTACTTTGAAATACACTAAGGTGGATTCAATTCGTAAAATATTTCAGGAAAAACAAGTTGTTATTATTCCTTCAGAAAATAAGGCGTTTGTAAGTAAAATTTTAGGGGCTATTGGGGGTATGGATTCTACATCTCTAGTTTTTGGCTTATATGATTGGAAAAAATATGATAACTTGGATATCCATAATTTAATGTTTTTGGATGTTAAATTTCCTGACGCTTATAGTTTTAGTAGTGCTAATACACATGATGCTTCTTTTTTGAAATTATTTGAACAGAAATATAATACCAACCAAGCAAAGTATACACATATTGCTTATAATATTGTAATGCATTTTGCTTCTGATTTTTCTTTATTTAAGTTTCAAAATGTGACAGGTGGAGGGAGGATAAACACTTATGCTCCTTTGCATCATTATATTGATTATGAGTTGTTTCCTGTGGAATAGTTAGTTTGCAAACTTTTAGTAAATTTGCAAAACATAGTTTTGCTAAAATTCTTAAAAATATTACCACTTTTCTTTTGTATTGTTTTTTCTAACAATATTAAGGCGCAATGTGTAGGTACACAAACTGCATCTATGTCTCCTGCTGGTCCGTATGTTGCAGGACAAGTTGTTACTGTTACCTATACGTTAAGTAGTTTTACTCAAGTAAATAGTAATTGGATAATTGCTTTTGATATTGACTATGGTAATGGCTGGTCCTCAATATCTCCAGTTTCAGCACCAGGAAATCCAAATCCAAATGATATTCGGGGTACTGGTAATTGGATTTGGGATGCCCAAAACACCTATCCGAGTGGATTAAATTTTGGACCAGGTTATAGATTTAATAATACTGGTTGGTCTCAATGGGTTTGGAACTGGGGTTGGTCTCAAGGAACACCAGATTGGGGATCTTCTTCTGAAGGTCCTTTTACTTTAAGTTTTCAATTAACAGTTGGTAGTTCTTGCATACCACAAGATTTATCAGTTAGCATAAGTGCTATTGGTGATTGCCAAACTGGAGGTTGGGGAGGTGGAGTTGGCTGTTGTCCTGTTTTGTTATATAGTATATATAATGGAAGTTCATCAGTAATAACTCCTTCTGTTACTGCAGGAACAAATCAAACAATTTGTAATGGGGGAGTTCCAAATAATCTGACTGCAAGTGGGAGTAGTAGTGGTACGTATAATTGGTCGCCTCCATCTGCTTTTACGAATTCTAACCTGCAAAATCCTAGTTTTAATTCTGGGATAAATACAACTTCAATATATACGGTAACCTTTACAGATGTAGATGGTTGTATTGCTACTGATACAGTTGTTATCACAACTAACCCTATACCTACTGTTACGCTTTCAGCAGTGCCAAACCCAGCATGTATAGGTGATGATATTGTTTTAACAGCTTCAACATCTATTCCTGTGAACAGATATAGATTTCAATATAATACAGGTAGTGGCTGGGTAAATATGACAACTCCTGGCTTTAATACACTAAACCCAGTTACTTTTTTAAATATATCGACTACTACTCAATTTCGTGTAAAAGTTCGAGAAGATAACGGCTGTACAAACAGTAGTTGGTCATCAATAATAACGGTTCCTGTCAATATGATAGTTACCCCAGCAATAAGTCACAACTAAATTTATTTAATAATCAAAAATGTTAAGGTCATGAAATCAAAAAACAAATTACTGAAAGCAATAGCAATAATCGCTATGTTATTAGGGAGCAATCAATTGATTGCTCAAACAGACACATCTTCAACACAAACGGTATGTGCAGGTTCACTTGCTGAACCCTATCTAATTAATCCTCCTACCCCAGGATCTACTTATGCTTGGAGTTTAAGTGGAGGTGGAACTATTATTCCTGGATCTAGTTCTGATAATATTACAGTAGACTGGGGAGTAACTCCAGGAACATATACCATTACGGTTACTGAAACTGATATTAATGGATGTATTGGTGCACCAGTAACTGTTACTGTTACTGTAATTCCATTGCCAACAGCAACAATAGCCACTTCCCAAACAGCATGTTTAGGTTCTGTAATTCCTGATTTATTTGCTATTGGAGCAAACGTGAATTGGTATTCAGATGCAGCATTAACGACTAATGTATTCACTGGAAATAGTTTTGCTACAGGACAAACAGCAGTAGGTGTTCATACTTACTATGTGACAGAATCATTGAATGGATGTGAAGGACCTTCAGTTCCTGTTACCTTAGAGATTTATACTTTGCCTGTAGTTGCCGCTACTGCTGATCAAACAATATGTAATGGATATGCTCCAAGTAGTTTAAATGCTAGTAGTGCTAATACAGGAACTTATTCTTGGGTTGATGCTGCTGATCCGTTAGCAACTGTTCTTGGAACTGGTTCTAATTTCCCGCCACCACCTCTTACAACTACTACAACTTATACAGTTACTTTTACAGAAACAAGTAGTGGCTGTACTGCTTCTAGTGATGTAACAATAACTGTTAACCCATTAGATAATGCTACATTTACATTAACTGATTATTGTGAGGGTAGTGTAAATTCTGCTACAGTAGCTGGAACGGCAGGCGGTGTATTTACATTTACTGCTCCAGCACCAACTGGAGGAGAGATTATAAATGCCTCAACAGGAGAGATCACTGGTGGTATTGGAGGAACTACTTATTCAGTAACTTATACTACACCAGCAGGTCCTTGTTCTCAGTCTAGTGTGCAAACAGTAACAGTTACTCCTTTAGATGATGCTACATTTACATTAACTGATTATTGTGAGGGTAGTGCAAATTCTGCTACAGTAACTGGAACGGCAGGCGGTGTATTTACATTTACTATTCCAGCACCTACTGGAGGAGAGATTATAAATTCCTCAACAGGGGAAATCACTGGTGGTATTGCTGGAACTACTTATTCAGTAACTTATACTACAGCAGGTATTTGTCCTCAGTATAGTGTTCAAACAGTAACTGTTAATCCATTAGATGATGCTACATTTACATTAACTGATTATTGTGAAGGTAGTGTGAATTCTGCTACAGTAACTGGAACTGCAGGAGGTATTTTTACATTTACTGCTCCATCACCAACTGGAGGGGAGACAATAAATTCAGTGACAGGGGAAATTATTGGTGGTATAGCAGGTGCTACTTATTCTATAACTTATACTACAGTAGGTATTTGCCCTCAGAATAGTATTCAAATAGTTACTATTTATGCTACACCAACAACAGGACCAATTTGGCATAACTAAAATATGCGTAAACTAATAGCTGTCATATTATTGCTTATCGCATTTGCTACACAAGTTGTGGCACAAAGTACTGTACATCTTTGTGTAGGAACTAACCATAATTTTGGAGTGCCTTATACTATTGGCTCTTCCTATAATTGGCAGGTGCAAGCAAATACTGCTATTGCAACTATTACTTCAGGTAACGGAACCGAACATATCATCATGGACCTTAACAATTCGGGTGTGTTTCAGTTATTAGTTGAAGAGATAGATGTAAATGGTTGTAGTGGATATGATAGTATTTTAGTGGAAATACACGCATTACCGAATCCGAATATTTTTGCTTTAGGACCTATTTCTTTTTGTGAGGGAGATAGTGTTCTATTGCAAGTAGATTCAAATTACATGGGTCAAAGTTGGAATAATGGTGCTACTACAATTTATACTTATGCGGAAACTTCTGATGATTATTTTGTGAACGTAACGGATACAAATGGGTGTAGTAATAGGAGTAGTATAATTAGTGTTGATGTGCGCCCTAACCCAGTGGCTGATTTTATAGTGGATGGTATTTGTGCTAATATTCCTAGTCAGTTTGTAAATACATCAACAGTTAGTGCGGGTAATATTGAAACTAGTATTTGGTATTTAGGAAATGGAGATGTGGTGAATGGAGATAGCTTACAATACACTTATACTTTTTCGGGGGATTATTTTACTCAGCTATTTGTTACTTCTGATTATGGATGTGTTGATTCAATAGGGAAGTTTTATTCTATTCACAATAAGCCTATTGCTAGCTTTGAATATAGTCCATTTACGGTTTCTACTTTGCAGCCAGAAATGAATTTTATTACAACAACTCCTTCATTTAGTGCATTGTTATGGAATTTTGATGATTCCACTTTTAGCACTATAGCTAACCCTGTGCATGAATTTGAAAATGCTGGTACTTATGATGTATGGTTAACTGTTGCTGATAGTAATCAGTGTATTGATTCCGTGATGCATAGAATTACTATGTATTATGATTTTGTACTGTATATCCCGAATACTTTTACTCCTAATGATAATGGTAATAATGATAGTTTTGGGCCAAAAGGAATTCGTATGGATAAATATAAATCTTATGAATTTATTGTATTTAATAGATGGGGTGAGAAAGTATTTGTAACTAATAATATTGCTGAGCATTGGGATGGAGCTAATTGCCAGCATGGTGCTTATACTTGGAGTATTATTATAGTAGATGAGTTGGGTGCAATACGAAAAAAAGTAGGAGAGGTGTTGTTGATTCGCTAGATTAAATGTAAAGTAAACTTTACAAAATATAAAAAATACTTATCATATTGTAAAAAATAATTTACTTTTTTGCTATTGTAAATTAAAAACTATTAGTATGAAAGCAAATTATTTTAAAAAAATAGGTTGGATTCTATTTTTACCTTCTTTAATTTTTGGAGTACTTACATTATTTATGGACATTGAATCTTCATGGCTCAATTTTAATATGTTTGCCATTTGGTCAGAAGGTTTTTTTGAAGATGATATTTTTCTTAGTTTTATTAAGAATAATATTACAGATGAAATATTAATGATAGGATTTATTATTAGTATAATGTTTATTGCATTTTCTAAAGAAAAGAAAGAGGATGAGTTGTTATCTAAAATTCGTTTAGAATCTTTAATGTGGGCTGTTTATATTAATTATGCAATAATAATAGTGTGTACTATTACTTTGTATGGTTTGGCTTTTTCTTGGGTAATGTTACTCAATTTATTTACATTACTTATTATTTTTATGGCACGCTATAATTGGTTGTTGTATAAATTTAGAAAAGGTTTGTAACATGAATAATACGATAAGAGTAGATAGAGCCATTAAAAATATTACACAAGCCAAGTTAGCTGAATTGGTTCAGGTAAGTAGGCAAACTATTAATGCAATTGAGTTGGGTAAATACATTCCCTCTACAGTTTTGGCTTTAAAAATAGCGCAAATTTTTGAAAAAAAAGTAGATGATATTTTTCAACTGGAAGATAAAGATTTAAAAGAATAAAATTATGAAAACATTAAGAATAGAAACGGATTATTTATTAGCCCCTAAATATAGAAAGGTGGGTAAACTTGTATGCATTTTTGGTTGGCTTGTTATTGTGCCTTTTACTGTGGGGATATTAGCTTTAGGTATTGATATAGAATTACTAGATGAATTTGGTCTATTTATAATCCATCTTCCCTTGAGTTTAGGCTTGTACCTTATCCTATTTTCTAAAGAAAAGAATGAAGATGAATTTTACCTTAGTTTACGCCTTAAGTCCATATCAAGAGGGGTTGTGATTTTGATAATAGCAATTGCAATGTTACCTTTGTTAAGTAATATATTTAATTTGATTGTTGGAGAAAATATAGCTTTACCTGATGTGGGAGGTAATTTAGCTGTTTGTACTTTATTGCTGATTTATTCCAATTTAGTATATTGGTATAATAAAAGAAAGTTAGCGTAAATCAATCACTTCTACTCCTGGGTAATCAGCAGCATTAAAAGTAAAAGGTGCAATAGTAGTATTACTTGTAAAACTAGTGATAAGGTAGGTGTAGGTGCCTCCGTTTTTATCATGGATAGTAATTTTGTGTAACTGGTACTTAGCAGCATCTATGGCTAGGTTTATTTTCATAAACTCACCACTTTCCTTTGGGAATAAGTCAATGATGTGTAAGCGTTTTCCTTTATCAGCTTCTGCACCAACATAGGTGTATTTGTAATCGTTTTTGTAAATAGTGAATAATTTACTAGGAATCATCATATCTTCCTCTGGGTCTTGCTCCATAATTTGCACTTCATTCATGTCCGCTAAGTATATCCATTGATATTCCCCATCATTTATGATGGTTTGTTGTTCCATCTCTAAGAGAAAATTGTCTTCCTGCATGACAAGTGTTCCATTTTGTTTTTCATTGATGTTTTGGCTTTTGTTTTCAAAGCTGAAATCAAAACCAATTGTCATATTTTTGTAGGATTTGGTAGTAGCACTTAGTTTGTCCAATACTTCTTTTGCTACTTGTTCCTGAGCAAACAAGCTAGCGCTTAAGGCAATCAATAGGGTAGTGATTAATTTAGTCATTGTTATTTAAGTTGTTTAATAATTCTTCTAGTTCTATTTCATCACGCACCAATACTTTTCGGGCTTTACTGCCTTCAAATGCTCCTACTACTCCAGCAGCTTCTAGCTGGTCAATTATTCTTCCTGCACGGTTGTATCCTAAGCGTAATCTTCTTTGTATCATTGATGTTGATCCTGACTGATGTTGCACTACCAATAAAGCGGCTTCATCAAACATTGCATCCTTATCATCTAGGTCAGCTTTACCGCCAACTGCTTCTCCTTCTGCTTCATATTCAGGTAGCATATGTGCTTGTGGGTAAGCTCTTTGCGATCCAATAAACTCACATATTTTCTCTACCTCAGGAGTGTCAATAAACGCACATTGTAATCGTGTTAAATCATTTCCTGTTGAGATTAACATATCTCCCATACCAATTAATTGTTCGGCACCTTTGCTGTCCATAATGGTTCTAGAATCAGTTTGTGATGACACCCTAAAAGCAACCCTTGCTGGGAAGTTTGATTTAATTAATCCTGTAATCACATTAACGGATGGTCTTTGTGTGGCAACAATCAAATGAATGCCAATAGCACGGGCTAATTGTGCTAAACGAGCAATAGGGGTTTCAATTTCTTTTCCTGCCGTCATTATAAGGTCAGCAAACTCATCAATCACCAAAACGATATAAGGCAAGTACCTATGTCCGTCATTAGGATTTAATCTTCTGCTGATGAATTTTGCATTATATTCTTTGATATTTCGGCATTGAGCTTGTTTACAGAGTTCATATCGTTCATCCATTTCAATACAAAGGGAGTTAACCGTGTTTACAACTTTCTTTGTATCCGTAATGATGGCTTCTTCCTCATCAGGTAGTTTTGCTAGGTAATGTCTTTCAATCTTGTTGAATAGAGTAAGCTCTACCTTTTTTGGGTCAACCAGTACAAACTTCACTTGAGATGGATGTTTCTTATATAGTAAGGATGCTAATATTGCATTTAATCCTACTGATTTTCCTTGTCCTGTTGCGCCTGCCATTAGTAGGTGAGGCATCTTTGCTAAGTCAACTACATAGGTTTCGTTTGATATTGTTTTTCCAAATGCAATTGGCAGGTCCATTTTGCTGTTTTGGAATTTTTCTGACTTTAGTACCTCAAGCATAGATACCGTATTTTTTGTTTTGTTTGGCACTTCAATACCTACAGTTCCTTTTCCAGGAATAGGAGCGATAATACGAATCCCTTCAGCTGCTAAACTTAAAGCAATATCATCTTCTAAGTTTTTAATTTTTGATATTCTAATTCCAGCTTCAGGAACAATTTCATAAAGGGTAATGGTTGGTCCTACAGTTGCTGAAATTGATGTGATGCCGATTTTGTAATGTCCTAAGGTTTCAACAATTCTATTCTTGTTGTTTTCAAGTTCATCTTTATCTATTTCAATTTTACTTCCGCCATAGTCATTTAGTAAATCCATTCCTGGCATTTTAAATTGTGATAATTCAAGGGTAGGATCAAAATCGCCTAACTCTTTTAGCTTCTTCTCAATTTCAGTTTCGCTTAATGTTTCCTCAGTAGTAGTTTCAGTTACTTCTAATCCTAAATCGTTTTCTTGTTCTTCAGTAGGGGTTTCTGTTTTTTCAATCTGTGGTGTTACTAAGGTAGGCTCCTCAATTGCAGGGGCAGTTTCAGTAAGGCTATCAAGTGAAGTTTCTTGCAATACTGGTGCTGTAGTTGTTTCAGTAAAAGTAGGTGTAGTTATGGTATCATCTTCTTGTTCAATAATTCTTTTGGTAGGTTTTACCTTTTCAATAAAAGCTTTTATTTTTTCAGCATCAATTTTAAAAGAAATTACTAGATATAATAAAGAAATAGTAATCAGTAAGAGGGAAGTTCCTAAGCTACCAATAGCTGAGTTCATTAAATCGTTTGTGTAGATGCCTATACCTCCAGCTGTAATTGTTCCGTTAAAAAAGTGGCGTATGAATATTGGGATAATTAACATGCCTAATATACCGTTAAAAATGAAATTGCTAAGAGAGTATTTTTTTAGTCCTAGTATTTTTAAACCAGCCAATAAACTAAATAAAGGGATGAAAAAAGCTGCTAAACCAAACCACATTTTAACAAGTAGATTGGAAATATAAGCCCCTAATCCTCCTATTGAGTTATTGATTTTTTTATCTGTAATAACATCTGATAAATCTTTTCCTGAAACTAAGCTGTCATCTGCTTCCCATTGAAAAAAGAAAGAAATAAAAGCGATAATTAAGTACAGTGAGATAAGGATTAAAACAGCAGCAAATATCTTTTGATTATTTTCATCTTTAAATGGGGTTACTATTCCATCAAAGTTAAAGGACTTAGCGGATTTTAATTTTAATTTCTTTTTTGCCATATTGTCATCAAAAGTACAAATAGATTTTAATGTTGTATTAGGTAGAAACTATTATTTTCCCATTAAATTGTTAATAAATGTTAATTGTAATAACTAAACCTAAAATGTTTTGAAAATAGTAGATTTGCAGACAATTATGATGAAGATAAAAGTAAGAAATGAAACTGCAAAACTAAAAGCTGTAGTAGTAGGAATTGCTAATGATTTTGGAGGTACGCCAAAGGTTGATGAATGCTATGATCCTAAGTCCAGGGCACATGTTAAAGCTGGAACTTACCCTACTATTGCGGCTTGTGTAAAGGAGATGGATGCTTTGGTTACTGTATTTAAAAAGTATAATATAAAGGTTTATAGGCCTCAAAATATTAAAGGTTTAAATCAGATTTTTTCAAGGGATATAGCTTTTGCAATTGAGGATAAGTTAGTAATTCCTAATATAATTGAAGATAGAAAAGAAGAAGCTGATGCAATAGTTGATGTGTTAACTCAAATTGATGAAGAAGATATTATAAAAATGCCAGTAATTGCAAGGGCAGAAGGTGGAGATGTGATGCCTTGGAATGAATATATTTTTGTTGGTTATTCTGAAAAAGAAGATTTTGAACATTATACAGTAGCAAGAACAAACAAAGCAGGAGTTGATTTTTTAGCAACTTCTTTTCCTAATAAAATAGTAAAAGGTTTTGAGCTAAATAAATCAGATGATGACCCAAGAGAAAATGCTTTGCATTTAGATTGTTGCTTTCAGCCAATAGGAGAAAATATGGCCATTATGTATAAAGGTGGTTTTAAACATACAGCTGATGTTGAATTTTTAGTGAATTACTTTGGTGAACAAAATATCATTGAAGTTAATAAGGAGGAAATGTATAATATGAATTCAAATGTATTTTCAATTTCAGAAGAAGTAATTGTTTCAGAAAAAGGATTTACAAGATTGAATATAGAATTAAGAAAAAGAGGGTTTAAAGTTGAAGAAGTGCCTTATACCGAGATAGCAAAAATGGAAGGGTTATTAAGATGTTCAACAATGCCATTAATTAGACAATAATGAAACAGATTACAAATACAATAATGATGATAAAGCCTGTTGGCTTTAGGTATAATGAGCAAACGGCTGTCAATAATTATTATCAGCAAGTATTGGATAGTTTAACAGCTGAGCAAACACAAAAAAATGCTTTGAATGAGTTCAATACTTTTGTAGATAAGTTAAGAAATTCAGGGGTAAATGTTGTGGTAATTGAGGATACTAAAAATCCTGATACTCCTGATTCAATTTTCCCAAATAACTGGGTGTCGTTCCATAGTGATGCTATGATAGGATTGTACCCTATGTGTGCTGAAAATAGAAGGGATGAAAGAAGAGAAGATATTTTTGATACTTTGGTAGATAAGCATGGATTTGCAATTGAGGGGATAAAGGATTTTACAGAATTTGAAGAGCACGATAAGTATCTTGAAGGAACAGGAAGTATGGTGTTGGATAGAGAAAATAAGATTTGTTATGCAGCTATTTCTATTCGTACGGATGAGATTGCAGTAATGCAGTTTTGTGAGGAGTTTGGCTACCGACCTGTATGTTTTACGGCCAACCAAGATGTTGAAGGTGAGCGTATGGCAATTTATCATACTAATGTAATGATGTGTGTTGCGGATACTTTTGCTGTTATTTGTTTGGACACAATTGATGATGAAGCAGAAAGAGAACATGTACTTGAAACCCTTACAGAAACAGGTAAGGATATTATTGAAATAACAGAAGAACAAAAGCATAGATTTGCAGGGAATATGTTGCAAGTAATGGGTGATAAACCTTATCTTGTTATGTCTAACTCGGCTTATAGTAGTTTAACAGAAGAACAAAAAATAGTTATTGAAAAGCATTGTCCTATTATATATAGTTCGTTAGATACAATTGAGGCCTGTGGAGGTGGTAGTGCAAGATGTATGATGGCAGAAATATTTTTACCAAAACAAAAGTAATGATAGAAGAAATCTTAAAACCAGAAATAGAAAAATGTTTAGCTGAGTTATATTCAGCAACTGACCAAAGTATTCAATTTCAAAAGACAAGAAAGGATTTTGAAGGAGATGTTACTTTAGTTGTATTTCCACTATTAAGAGCTTCAAGAAAAGGGCCAGAGCCTACTGCAGAAGAAATAGGAAACTATCTAAAAAGCAAAGTAGATGAGGTGAATGGTTTTAATGTGGTAAAAGGTTTTTTGAATTTAGAAATATCTGCAGAATTCTGGTATAATCAATTTGTTGCTGCTTACAATACTGCTGATTATGGAACTATAAAAGCAGATGATAATGCGCCTACTTACTTAGTAGAGTATTCATCACCAAACACAAATAAGCCTTTACACTTAGGGCATATTCGTAATAACCTTTTAGGGTATTCAGTTGCTGAGATTATTAAGGCAAGTGGTAAAAATATGAAGAAGGTACAAATCATAAATGATAGAGGAATACATATATGTAAATCAATGATTGCTTGGCAGGATTTTGGAAATAATGAAACTCCAGAAAGTAGTGGGTTAAAAGGTGATCATCTGGTAGGGAAATACTATGTAGAATTTGATAAATACTACAAAAAAGAAGTTGCTGATTTGGTTGCTGATGGAATGGAACGGAAAGAGGCTGAGAAACAAGCTCCTATTTTAAAAAAGGCACAGGATATGCTAATAAGTTGGGAGGCAAAAGAACCAATAGTAATTGCACTCTGGGAAAAAATGAATGCTTGGGTTTACAGTGGTTTTGAATCAACATATAAAAGATTAGGAGTTGATTTTGATAAGAATTATTATGAAAGTGAAACTTATCTTTTAGGTAAAAAAGTTGTAGAGATTGGACTTGAAAAAGGAGTGTTTTATAGAAAAAAAGATGGATCTGTTTGGATAGATTTATCAGCTGAAGGCTTGGATGAGAAAATCATTTTGCGTTCGGATGGTACTGCTGTTTATATGACTCAAGATATTGGTACTGCCATCCAAAGGCATGAAGATTTTGCTTTCTCAAACATGGCGTATACAGTAGGGAATGAGCAAGATTATCATTTTAAGGTATTGTTTTTAATCCTTGATAAATTAGGGTATTCTTGGGCAAAGAGCTGTTATCATTTGTCGTACGGGATGGTAGATTTACCAAGTGGGAAAATGAAATCTCGTGAAGGAACTGTAGTGGATGCTGATGAGTTGATGGAGGAAATGGTTAGTACAGCCAAAAATATAGCCAAGGAATTAGGGAAGTTAGAGGGGATGACCGATCAAGAAGCAAATAAGCTTTATGAAATAGTTGGAATGGGAGCTTTAAAGTATTTTATGTTAAAAGTTGACCCAAAAAAGAGGATGATGTTTAATCCTGATGAGTCAGTTGATTTTAATGGAAATACTGGACCGTTCATTCAATATACTTATGCTCGTATTCAATCGCTTAAAAGAAAGCATACTACTGAGGTGATAATGCCAAATGCAGTAAATATTACAGCTAAGGAACAAGAAATTATAAAATTATTGACTGAGTTTCCTACTCTGATACAAGAGGCAGCAGCCAATTATAGCCCAGCATTAGTAGCTAACTTTGTATATGACTTGGTAAAGGAATTCAATAATTACTACCAGAATACGGCTATCCTTACTGCTGAAACTGATGACTTGATTAATTTCAGATTAGGTTTATCAACTAAAGTAGGAGAGGTAATACAAACTGCTATGCGTTTATTGGGTGCTGGTGTGCCAGATAGAATGTAAAAAATCATTTTTTAAAGTGTTTTATTGATTATAATTTAGGAATATTGTTTTTAATGCTCTCTATTATAATGTATTTTTCTTCTTATAATGAGGGGATTAAATATTTTTTAATGCTTGAGCCTATGGTTTCTTTGGTAGTTACCTTTGGCGGTTTGTGGTTGCTGTGGTCAGGAGCTCATTGGATGAAATATGTTATTATGATTTCTGGGATATTAATGCACCTTTCCTTAGTAGCAATTATTCTTTTATTGCTAAAAGATTTATTACTACATAAATCATATTTTGCTAAGAAATAGAATTGTAATCACTTGATTATGAGGTGTGAAATAGTTGTGGAAAATAAAAAATAGTCTCAGATTGCATAAAATTAGTTGCTGAAAGCACGAAAATAGTTGACAAGAACACAAAAAATGTTGTTGAGAGTTCAGAACTAGTTGCGGAATACACAAAACTAGTTGTTAAGGGCTTAAAAATAGTTGTGGAAAGGGTAAAACTACTTGCTTTTAGTGAAAATTCTGTTTAAGAATTGCTCTAATTGTTCTGCAGTTCTTTTCGTAAAGAGTTCCCCATCCTTTACATAAGTAATTCCACCTGTTTCTTCCGAAACAATAATGGCAACAGCATCTGATTCTTCTGTAATACCAACTGCAGCTCTATGTCTCATTCCTAAGTGTCCTGGGAAATCATCATTATTACTTACAGGAAGTACGCACCTAGCACTTATTATTTTATTATCTCTTATAATTACAGCTCCATCATGCAATGGGCTATTTTTGTAAAAAATACTTTCTATCATAGGGATTGAAATTTCAGCATTCATAGCTACACCTCCTTCAGCAAATACGGCCAAATCATCTATTTGAGTAATTACCATAATGGCACCTGTTTTGGTTTTTGCCATGTCCTCACAAGCACGGGCAATTGAATGAGTGTTTAAATGGTTATCGTGCTCTACTTTAAAGTTGAATTTAAAAATCCCTTTGTTTTTAATCACTTTTCCTTTTCCAATAAACATCAAGAATTTCCTAAGTTCTTGCTGAAAAACAATAACCAGGATGATAACTCCAACCCCAATAAATTGCCCTAATATCTCACTCAAAAGTTGAAAATGAAAGGCATCTACTATTTTCCAAAGTAAGTAAATAGCAGCTAAACCTATAAAAATATTGATGGCTACAGTACCTCTTACTAGTTTGTATAATTGGTAAATTAATACAGCAACTAGTGCTATGTCAATGAGTTCAATAAAGCCAATATTTAGGAATTCCATTTATGCGAGATTTTTTGCGAATGTAGTGATTTTAATGCATTCCATTGCTTCCTTTACATCATGTACTCTTAAAATGGATGCTCCTTTTTGCAATGCTATAGTGTTAGTTATGCTTGTTCCGTTTAGTGAGTTATTAGGTTTTGTATCTAGTAAATTATAAATCATTGATTTCCTAGAAGTACCTACAAGTACAGGAATTTCAAATTGATTAAATTGCTCAAGTGCATTTAAAATTTGATAATTATGAGCTAAGGTTTTACCGAATCCAAAGCCTGGGTCAATAATAATCTGTTGTATCCCTTTTGATTTTAACTGTTTTATTCTTTCTTCAAAATAAGAAGTTATCTCTTGTATTATATTTTTGTAAGTAGGGTTCTTTTGCATATTTTGTGGGGTGCCTTGCATATGCATTATAATATAAGGAACTTGTAATTCTGCTATTGCATCAAACATGTTATTATCCATTTCTCCTGCTGAAATATCATTGATAATATGTGCTCCTGCCTCAATACATTCCTTAGCTGTTTTTGCCCAAAAGGTATCAATTGAAATAATAATTTCAGGAATTTCAGTTTTTAACAATTTGATAATAGGTAAAAGTTTTTCTAGCTCCTGTTCTGCTTGTATTAATGTTGCTCCTGGTCTGCTGGATTGTGCGCCAATGTCAATAACACTTGCTCCTTCCTCTAGCATTGTTTTACATCTGCTAATAATCGCTTGTTTATTTGCATATTTTCCTCCATCATAAAATGAATCTTCTGTTGCATTCAAAATACCCATTACAATTGGGTTTTTTGTTGAAAAAACACTTGAATTGCTTTTTACTTTTGTGGAATTTGAAACGCTAAATGATGTATATTTCGGCATTATTAAAGGTTAAAATTATATGGAACAGACAATTGCTGAATACGATTCAATAATAAAAAAATGTGAGGACATTTTTGCTAAGAAAATGAAAGATTATGGGAGCGCTTGGCGTATACTGAGAATCAGCTCATTAACCGATCAGATTTTTATTAAAGCACAAAGGATTCGCTCTATTGAACAGAAAGGAGAACAAAAGATAGAAGAGGGAGTGTCTAACGAGTTTGTTGGTATTGTAAATTATGCAATTATTGGGCTTGTTCAATTGGATTTAGGAGTTTCAGAACTAGCTGAGGAAATGGACTATAATGAGGTTATGAACATCTTTAGTAAACATGCTAATATTGCAAAGGAACTTATGATTGCAAAAAATCATGATTATGGTGAGGCTTGGCGTGATATGAGGGTCAGCTCACTTACGGATTTAATCTTACAAAAGATATTGCGTGTAAAACAAATTGAAGACAATCATGGTGCTACTTTAATATCAGAAGGAGTAGATGCAAACTACCTTGATATGCTAAACTATGCTGTTTTTGCGTTAATTAAACTAGAAAAATAATATTATGAAAAAGAACTTACCAATGATTATTCGTGTGCTAATATCGGCACTATTTTTACTTTCCGCAATTGCAAAATTATACCCTACACCTATGTTTGGTATTACTAAAGTGTTTGAGCAAGGACAACTTATACCTATGGGATTCCCAGAAGATTTAGTGCCTTATCTTTCTCGTTTCATTTTAGCAATTGAACTACTCATTGCTTTTGCTATACTTCAAAAAAACTACCTGAAAAAAATAATTATTCCTTCTTCAATCGGTTTGCTTATACTATTTAGTTTGCACCTAACTTATTCTATATTTTTAGGCGATACTGAAAACTGTGGTTGCTTTGGTGATTTAATTCCTATGTCTCCTTTACAAGCCTTAATTAAAAATCTAATTACTATTGCTGTTTTAGGGTATTTGTATAAAAATACTGCTGATGATAAAGAAAATAGCTGTTCAAAATTAAGTATACAATTCTTATCAGTATTGCTGGTTATGTTTGCTTTTTTACCTGTTTCATCTCAAACTAAATCAGAAGGAAGTAGTTTTGTTTCATTTGTTGAAGATGAAAACTTTAAGAATTCAGAAGAGTATAAAATTCTATGTTATTTTGATGCGGGATGTGAACATTGCCAACATGCTGCAAGAAGTTTAGATTCATTATCTAATTTGTCTGATAATTTCCCGCCTGTTCATATTGTGTTTTCAGATACTGAACAAGATAATATTCCTAACTTTTTTGATTATGTTGGTAGCGAATATCCTTACCAAGTAATGCCGTTTGCAAATTATGACACTGATGAAGTAGATAGTTATATGGAGATTACTTTTCCAGATTATGATAACCCAATTATAATTCTTTATAAAGGAGCAAAACAAATAAGATTGTTTGATGGTACTGGGTATAATGAATATCATGCTGAAGATCTACAATTACTGTTAGATAAATAAAATTGTGCTTGCTTATATTACAAAAAAAATAAGTTATGGTATCCTAGTTTTATGGGGGGTACTTACGCTAGTTTTCTTTTTGTTTAATGTATTACCTGGCGACCCTGCTCGTATGATGTTGGATAAGCGTGAAGATGCTAATCAGTTGGCTGTTATCAAACAAAAGTATGCATTTGATCGTTCGGTTGGGGAGCAATATGCTTTATACCTTAATGATGTTTTACCATTTTCGGTTCATCATAATAGTACTACTGCTTTTACTTCCCTTTCAAGTGGGAAGTACCAATTTATAAAATTGCTAACATCTACTAATTATACCTTTGTTTTTAAAGTGCCTTATCTTAGGGAATCCTTTGTTCGTAAAGGAACTTCTGTTACTTCAATACTTGGAAATACTTTTAAAAACACTTTTATTTTAGCAGTTTCATCTATTGGGATTGCTTTGTTTTTAGGATTGATTTTAGGGGTGTTTTCTGCATTGTATAAGGATACTTTTATTGACAAGTTGATTCTATTTGTTTCTGTTTTAGGAATGTCCTTGCCTTCATTTTTTGCGTCAATAATTATTGCCTGGCTGTTTGGTTTTGTACTGCATAATTACACAGGATTAAATATGACAGGTAGTTTGTATGAAGTTGATGATTACGGAAGAGGGTCTTTCTTGCAAATTAAGAATTTAATTCTTCCTGCAATAACCTTGGGTGTTCGCCCTTTGTCAGTTATTATTCAGTTGTGCAGAAATTCCTTGTTAGAAGTGCTTTCCATGGATTATGTGCGAACTGCAACAGCAAAAGGATTAAGTAAATTCACAGTTATTTTTAAACATGCTTTGCGCAATGCTTTGAATCCTGTAGTAACTGCTGTTTCAGGTTGGTTTGCCTCACTTTTAGCAGGAGCCGTTTTTGTAGAATACATCTTTGCTTGGAACGGAATAGGAAAAGAAATAGTGGATGCATTAAATAAAATGGACTTGCCAGTAGTAATGGGTTCAGTGCTTTTTATTGCATCAATTTTTGTAATCATTAATATAATAGTCGATTTAATATATGGGTGGCTTGACCCCCGAATTAGAATAAGTTAATATGAGAAAGAATATAGTTGCAGGGAACTGGAAAATGAATTTAAACAGACAGGATGGTATAGCTTTAGTGGAAGATGTACTGGGTAAATTACCTGCTGATAATAAAACCCATGTGATATTTGCTCCATCATTTGTCTATTTACATAAAGTAGCAAAAATGTGTGCTGATACTCCTAAGGTGGTTGCTGCTTCACAGGATTGTAGTTCAAATGAAAAAGGCGCTTTTACTGGAGAAGTATCTGCTAGTATGATATCATCATGTAAAGCGAGATATGTTGTTTTAGGGCATTCAGAAAGGAGA
>TARA_B110000008_G_scaffold3395_1_pt1 | contig 25973 bp, 12 predicted proteins | sample TARA_B110000008 | Tara Oceans TARA_B110000008 (sample SAMEA4396496) | marine metagenome | biome: Westerlies Biome; feature: [DCM] deep chlorophyll maximum layer (ENVO:01000326); material: water (ENVO:00002006), including particulate matter (ENVO:01000060) such as... | depth 40 m
CTACTAGGACCATCTGGCCATTCCCAACCTGCTGCTTCTGCTCTTGCAGAACCTATTAGACGATTATCTTGGTATACTAAAATTTCATCACCTATCCTTATACTTCCATTGAAATCAATCACATTAGATGAAAATAAATCACCTCGCCAATCAAATCCAGAGATAAGATGCGCTTCGGGGAATTTACCACTTTCTTCGAGTAATGGAAGACAGGCTTTAGTGAAAGAGAAACGACCTAATCTAGGGTTCCACAACGCTAGCTGAGTTCCTTCTTTGCGAATAGTAAAGATTGGAGGTCTGCCTTGAATTCCGGTGCCTTCAAGCCATTTATCAGTACCATGCTGAAATCTAGATAATGCCCTTAGTTTTCCTAATCTATGCTTACTTTCTTTGACATTTATAAGGTTAAAATCTTGAACTGACTGTTCGATACTCTTGTTTAAATTTTCTAATGCTTCTGGAGAACCTGCAGTTAATCCTTTTCTTGTATCAATTATTTCTAAATTTTCAGATTTAATCTCTATACCACTATGATTGATGATTCTTGAATAATTATTTCTTGAGGTGTATTCTGAAATCATTTTATGGATAACTATTAATTCATCAGAATCCCAATCACCAGTTACTGGAATATCATAATTTCCCGCTGGCCAGATATCTTCTAGTTCTCGTGGAACTAATCCAAGAGGCGCCGTTACCATAACTTCGTGCACGGCATTAGAAGTTATCGAACGACTGAATCTTTTATGTGATGCAGATAATCGATATGGTTTGGTAGCTGAACAAGGCAATAGCACTAACACTTTCGATTGGTGTTCAGGAGGTGTATGCTCAAGAGAAACTCTTTTCCTCCAATCTTGAATTAATGGATCATCTCTACTAGTATAACTATGACATCTTAATTCATGAAATTGACCTTTTACGCGTGATAAACCGGAAATACCACCATCCATGCTGGACATTCGAGCATCATGAATACGTAATCTTTCTACAGAACGAGGACTAGATATTGCTTGTTTCTCAACTAATTCCCTTAGATTACCCTGCCTTATTGCAGATCTAGTTGCAGCAAGGGAGTTTTTCCATGCAATAATCTGAGTAGACATTGAAGAATCTTCATTAAATGACTCCTCTGCTTCTCTTGGACCATTTTCACTTAAAATTACACCAAGAGAACTAGCATGACGAGATCTTGCTAAATCAAATAAATCAGCGCCCATCCAAGTCAAAATAGCACAATTATCTGGTCCACCGATACCAGGCGTCCAAATAAGAGATGAAGGGAATCTAGTTCTTAGAATGAATAAAGCTTCTGATAATAATCCTTTTTGATTCGCTAATTGAGGAGCATCTGTAAGAATAATTATTGAAGGCACCAGGTCTTTGTCATTAAGAGAGGAATCATGATGAAGTGATTGCCAAGATATAGGTAATATCTCACCTCCAATAGAAAATTCACCAGAATTAGATTCTACTAAACTAGGTGGTAAAACTAGTCCTTCGGTTGCTTCCCATAAATCTAGACTATCAAAAGGTAGTGTAAGATTGGTTCTTGTTTTGATAGATAACTTAGCAGGCAAAGTACTAGAATCTCTAGAAAATTCAAATGGGGCTAGAGAAAATGATAATTTTTCATCATCTGATGATAGAATAAGAGCGGGAGACCATGAGGCAGGAGAATTTCTGTCACCTAAGCTAAATAAACGCCCAAAACGATGTCTTGCAACTACGCTTCGTGCTAAAGGGCGCTCGTCCATACATACTGCGAACGAAGCATTTCGCTTGAAGCATTCTAAGAGGAGACCATGTCCGGGAGACCGTGAGACGTATAGCAGCGCTGACCTTAGCAGTATTATTTCTTAGTTCAAGTGCGATTATAGTCAACGCTCAATCTGAAGAAAAAAATGTCATTCTTGAAGAAAGTATAGATCATTCAGGACCTTTTTGGTATAGTATATCTTGCCTCAAAGTAAGTTGTCCAGGATTAAGTCTGGAAATAGTCGATGGATTTGAGAATTATAATTTAGAAGATGAACACTTTATAGAATGGGCGGGAAAATTAAATTCAAGTGCAATCATTAGAGTACTGACTAGTCCAGGAACTTTAATCGAAGAAATTTCCATTCAAACTTTTGATATTAATGAATACTCAATAGTAGAAATAGAAGATCTAATTGATTCTATTCCCTCTCCAGGAAACCATGACAGTCACTATACCATAGTGACATCAGATATATGTTTTCTAGGAAATTGTAATTCAGAGATTAAAGAGTTTGAAAGAAAAGTTGAATATGTAGGAATGCTTGAAAATTATTCAGATAAGGACTCAATAAAGATATATGGAGAATTCGGAGACATCATAGAAATATCTCAGATATTTGGTGATGAAAATCTAAGAATTGAGGTTTGGCATAGAAATAATCAACAAAAGGTATTGGTTAGTAATAATTTATTCAATTCTAATAATCATTTTATTGATTATCCAGAAGATAGTGAGCTTTGGTTGCGGATTAACTCAGATTCTAATAAGGAGTCATATCCATACAAATTTACAATTTATAGAAATAATCAATCTCAAGAATCACCAATAGGTGGGGAACTAACGGTTCCATGGATTCATGGTGATGCATTGACTCATCAAGAATCGTGGTTTTATGAATCATATATATCTAAATTAGATACAAATGGAGATTCATTACTATTTAATTTAGGATCAGATACAGAGGTTAGTTTACAATGTTCAACGAGCAATGACCAAATAGGTTTTGAGATATATTTAGTTAATTATAATGGAGTTATGGAGAATATCTCTCTAGAAGATGGTTCGTGTCCAGAAACCATTTTTTCTCATGGAGATACAATTTCTATAGAATTTTGGATGAAATCTGAACAAACAGGAAAATGGAATATCTCTTTTAATCCTATTAGACCACTTGATGGAGGGGCACTATCAGATGCACCTGAAACAAGATGGTTGACTGAACCAGATAAAAGATGGAAAGAGATTCAATTAGAGGCTGAAATTACAGGACACCTGCATAATGGCGATAATGTGGATATTTATTTAATCAGAATAACTGATGTAAATGGTTCGAGAATTTATCTCAATGAATTATTAAAATCTGAAGTGAACTATACAATCCAAGAGATTAATCAAAAAACTGGACAATTAGTTAACACCTCAAATGGACAAACTATTGTATTACCATATGGAAATCACTCACTAAGAATAGAAAGAAGAGCTGATTTAGGTATAGAAATTAATTATATCTTTAAATTGGAATATCTTGGAGAATATCAAAAACCAGAGATTAAAGATTATCAAGATTTATCTTGGATGTTCGATGATTTTTATAAATTAATAGGAGTACTATTCCTAACTCCTCTAATGATTGTGATATTTTGGAATAGAAAAGCAATTATTAATCGAGAAAAGATAGTTACTGATATTCAATTACATGAAATGAAAAGACTGCAAAGAATTAGAGAAAGACTTTTTCAACAATTGCAGAAAGAAGATTCTAAAGATGAAAAAATTATTGATTCTGCACTAAACCAGTTAGCAGAAAGTCATTGGGATTCTGTAAATGAGGTATGGGGTAAACCGGTACTTACTCATATGACTACTCAGATAGATATCTCTGCTTGGAAAATTGCGGAAAATAATAAAAACCTTCTTCTAGGAATTAAAGTAGGGAATTGGGATTGGAAGATTGCTGCAATGAAAATAAATTTCCCAGAAGGTGCAAAACTCAAGATTACAGATGTTTCACCAAAACATTTGTTTCAAGATGATGAAATCTTCCTAGGTACTATGAAAAAGAATACTCAGATATTTGTAAGAGTATCTATGACTGGTGAAAATGCGAATCTAGGATTACAATTTTCAGGTCTAGTTAATGGAGAACCATTAGCAGCAGTGCCAAACAAAGTCATTGATTGGTAATTATCCTCTACGTCGCGACCTTGCTTCTTCTCTAATTTTCTCTCTTAACTCATCATCAGAATTACTAATCTCATCTCTTATCTCTAAAAGTTTCTTCTTTAATCCACGAGAAATTTTTGAAGGTAAATCTAATTTTAAAAGAACCATTACAGAACCTCTACCATTACGTGACCTTTGGCTTGGTAGACCTCTACCTTTCAAAGAAATAGTCTGACCCGGTTTCGAGCCTGCAGGGATTTTTATTTTCAGCAATTCACCATCTAAATGTGGTACTTCAATAGTTGTACCAAGAACTAAGTCGGTGTAACTCAAAGGAATTGCCATTAAAAGATCGGAACCATCTCTCTCAAACCACTCATGCTCATCAATATCTATTTCGATATACAGATGGCCGGGGTCACCTGTCTCTGACTTAGCAGATTCGCCATAACCAGACATTCGGAGTCTTGTACCATTTTCAATACCAGGAGGTACTGTAAATTGCACTTTCTTTGACTCATTCGAACGACCATCACCCATACAAATAGTACAAGGATCTTGGACTATGCGACCTTCTCCTCGACAAGATGAACAATCAGTTACTACTTGCTGAGTAAAGGGACCCACTCTTTCTATTCTCTGAATACGCCCTCGACCATCACAAGCAGGACATTCTCTAACTCCATCTGGTTTCGAAGATCCAAGACCATTACAGTTTTTACAGGTCTTAAGTACTTCAAATTCTAAGGATTCTTCAGATCCATCCATCACTGCTTGAAATGTCACAGTATGTCTAACTAGCAAGTCAGAACCACGTTGCCTTTTTGTTCTTCGACTACGTCCACCTGAGCCAAAAATTGATCCAAAAACACTCTCGAAACCGCCTCCGAATAAATCTTCTATACTAATATTAACTCCTTCAAAGCCACCTGGACCAAATGGTGATCCACCTGGTCTGTTATGCCCATAAGCATCATATTTTCTCTTTTCATTAGTGTCTGAAAGAACTGCATAAGCCTCTTGAACTTCTTTAAATTTAATTTCTGATTCTGCATCTCCTTGGTTCTTATCAGGATGATATTTTCTTGCGAGACTACGGAAAGCATTCTTTATCTCAGAAGCACTGGAATTTCTTTGAATTCCAAGAATTTCGTAGTAATCTCTCTTATCAGACATGAACTCACCCAAACATTCGTTTAATCGATCCTCTTTGAATAGTTCCATTCTCAAGATAGGTATGTACCACAAGAAGTACAGTAAGGATTAGTAGAATTATTCAATGTACCACACTCTTTACAGGGTACAACTGACTTTGTTAAATTTGAAGAAATTGGCATGTCCCAGTGATTATCAGAATTATTAGAACTCTTTTCTAATTTGGAGCTTGCCTTACTTCTCTTAATCTCTTTCTTTTGTTGTTTGATTTTTTTCCTCTCTAATCTTTTTGATGCTGATTTTTCTAATTTTTTTGTTAGAAAGGACTTTTTTGGTTTACTTTTTTCAGTATCTAATATGGTTTCATCAATGATTGTATTAATGCCTCGATGATGAGTTATTATTTCGATATCTAAATCTTCATCTACTTCTGATTCTGATGATTCAATATTCAACGAACCAATATTGCCAGACATTTTTGCTTGAACTAAGACTGCTTTACGCCCTTTAACACTAGATTTAGCGCTATTTTCAAGTTTTAACATTGCATCTTCACTTTTATCCCAAAGTCCTTTATCTTCTTGGGAATAAGACTTGCCCAACCTTTTAATTACTGCTGATCTATGATATTCATGATCTTGAACCACACCATATTTTCTAAACATCAGAATACCAATTAATATAGCACCAATATGAATACTACCTTCGAGAATTATATCATTTGAAATCACTTCATTCACAGTGGATAACCCATATCTAATTGCAATTACACAAACGGTTGGCATCAAAAAAAGAGCCGCAGCTATAGTACCTGAACGCTCAACCATAACACTTCTCAGCAACTATTCAATTTCAATCATTCGTGTAGTTGGGAGAATATTTATGCAGAGGACTCATGACTGTTTTCATGATCCGGTAAGACATGGAGCCACACATAAGCATCTCATCACTAGTACAACCTTATGAAAATGCTGAAAAAATTGTTGAATCTATCAATGTTTTTTTTCCTGACTGGAATACACCTCAAATTCCAAAAAATGGAACTTTTCCTAGTAAAAATAAAAATATAATTATTAGTGGTGAATCTAAAAGTTTAGAATATTTATTTAAACAAATTAGAGTACAAAGGATACTAGATACTGCATTGGATGTAATGTGTATGAGTTTAGAAGATGATTCAACAGTATTTGACATCTCTAGACAGGCTGCAATAGCAGGAAAGGTTTCATTCGTCCTAGATAAAAATATTCTTGGAGGAAAAATCACTGTGAGTATTATTGGTGAAGATTTAGGACTTTGGTTAGAACAGCAGACTTGGCATGAAGGAAGAAATGAGATACCGAGGTTTCCTGGTGATGAGTATTCTATGAGATATGATGGAGAACCAACAGAATGGTTCGATAAAAGAGGGCGACCTACATTAAATCCTGAGGATGACTAGGTAATCCTTGATTGAACCATTTTTCAACTATAGGTAAATCAGCAGGTAGCCAATTGACATCAAGTAATTCTTTTCTAGATAGCCATCTCATTTCATCATGTTCAACTAATGTTATTTCATTTTCAGATATCATGCCACAGTTTAGAATGGTCAAATCAATTTTTTTATCAGTATACTCAAAAACTACTCTCTCTTCAATTTGATTAGGTATAACATGAATATTAAGTTCTTCAAATAATTCTCTTGTAAGAGCTTGATAAGCATTTTCGCCAGAATCAACCTTCCCTCCGGGGAATTCCCACCAACCACCCCAGGTATCTTCTTTGGGTCTCTTACAAGAAAGAATTCTACCCTTTTTATCAAATATCAAACCTCCTACAACAAATAATTTAGGTTTAGTAATCATACAGCTAATCATACTGTCAACAACTTCTAATTGTTTTATAAAATTAATATTTTTCTCATTAGGTAAATGGATAAAAATAGTAGGAATTCGTTGAATGTTTTTATTCTTATTAGATACAGTAGATAATGTTGTAAAATAAGTCTCATTACAAATAAAACGACCAGGGTCGTCACTCCAAGAAACGTATGTATAATCTTTGAATTTTTCATTAATTATATTTACAGGTGCAGTTGTTTCATAAATTTCTAAATCATTTTTAATTATCTTACCGGAAGCAATACATCTACCAGAATTATCATTTTCCGTCATTTTATATTCATTGTAAGCGAATCTCTCTAAACAGATGAGTTTTCTGGAATTTGAAAGACCAAGATGAATGATAGCATCATATTTCATCCCATTGGTGATGTTTTTTGCAGTTAACGATGAACCTTGTTCGCTGACTGGCAGTAATAGAGTATGAAGTTCAAATGATTCATAGACTCTATTTTGCATGAATTTGATGATTTTTTCTGAAATATTTTCATCAAAATTAGAAAACTTAGGATACCCAGTAACTAACACTATTGGCATACTCATGAGTTATTCGAGAAGTGTTTGATAGTTGGCGTTTTCCCATGCATAGAATAGTTATATTCATCTTCGATAGCGGTTAGCGATAACCATGACTGAAGAGCTCATTGTAAGTCTAGCAGAAGATTATGAGCCAAAAAAGGCAAATCCATTAGGAGTAATTGGAGTTATCTGGAGCGAGATTAATGGAGGAATAGGGCCGTGGGGAACTATGAGACCATTGTTTACATTAATGATAGCGATTATTCCATTTCTCTATTTAGGTCAACATTTTAATCGAGAACATGAGAAAGCTAATGGCTGGTTTTTAATCCAATTACCACTACTTTTTACTATAATATTATGGTTTACACTCTACTTATGGTCAATTGGAGATGCTTTGTGGGTTTCAAGTAGAATAGTTGCTAAATCTGAAAATGAATAATTAAAAATTTTCAGGCAACTCTAATGGGCTAAAAAGATGACCAGGACTTGTAGATTTAGCTAGTTGAGTTCGAATAATCTTTTCCCAATCTCTCATTAAACTAACCGCATTAACAAATGGTATTTCTGAACCATTGATGATTGTTCTAATTATTGTATCAAAGATATCCATTCTATCCTGATCAATTGTTTGCATTAATCTATCTAATGGGAAATTATCAATTTTAGGAGGATCGATTTCACTAATTATAGGCCAAGGTTGCGTAATACTCTCAGGTAATATTTCACCTTCCAATAAAGCTATTTTCTCAAGTTCTGCTAAAAGAATATTCAAATATTTAGAAACTACGAAGGCTGACTCTATCAGAGGTAAATTATATTGTTTGACGAAATTAGATAGATTTTCTTGAAGAAAAAGTAGTTTCTCTTCAATCGGCTCGGAGGGACTTGGTATCTCCCCCTCGCTACTCATAGTGTGTCCGAATATGATCAAGCAAATTAATGCAATGAAAATTAAGATGTTGTTCTATCATCATAACGTATAGGAGATGCACTGTTTCCTCTTATTCCGTCTAACATATCATCTTCTATTTCGAAATAGTCATTTAACCAGTCGCCATCAGTATCCCAATTTGTGGGATCCGTACCATCGGCTATCTGATCACCATCAATATCTAATAGCCACCAACCAAATACATATTCACCCAGGCCTGTATTTGGAAGATGATATTGATCACCTGCAAATCTATTATACGAATCTGCCCATTCACCGCTGCACAAAGTTTGATCGTCACTTGTATCTAGATATTGATAATCTTGGTCATTATCATCAATAATTAAAGCAAATAGTCGATCATCATTATTTATCTTATACATTCGGAAATAATTAGAGTTTAACGCAGAAGATCCTGAACATGTACCAAGCAAAGATTCTCTTAATTGCCACCATTCTTCTACATAGTTTCCTGAACAATCATTGAGAAGTGCTTGACGTACTAGAGTAGGTGAAGATAAAGATGCATTAACAACCCCATAGTATTCTTGGAAATTATTGTAAGGCTGATACAAACAGTTACCACCTGAACATTCCCATCCACCGTCTTTATCTGCATCTTGACCAGCATCATCTGGATTTGTAGCATCATGAGTAAACCATACATAATTTAGTATCGGACGAGCTATAACTCCATTAGATATTTGTACAGGTTTCCAGTTATTAGAAGAAATCTGTTCCCATTCAACTTCTATCTGCAAATAAGACGACCAATTATCATTCGTCTCATTCCAGCCCCTATAATATTCATAGAAATCTGGCATCATATCTCCATCCGTATCATTATCAAGAGGATTTGTACCATATTTGAAAATTTCTCTTCCATCACTTAAATTCATATTTTGAACATAATCTGTGACTTCTCCATCAGTGAAAACAGGCTGCATGACCATTGAGTCGTCATCAGAATCAGGGTCTAAAGGATGGGTGCCATTGTCGTACTCCATCAAATTACCGAAGTATAAGCCAAGTACTCCATTAGTTATTTGATTTTCAGAACTAAGAGGACTAAATTGACGATTTTCCCAAATTCCTTGTGTAGCTGGATTATCGAACCATTGCCTATCATACCAACCATCCGCATCAGGGTCATAATTCACATCGAGAGGATTAATCGGATTCATTGACCAGCGGTAATCATTAATCGGAAGATACTCACCATAAACCGAATAACAGTATTCCCAACCATCTGGCATACCGTCTCTATCAGAGTCAGAGTCAGTGGGATCACTTATTCCGGCTAAACTTATATTGAAATTATTAGGATTAATTTCATTAATAAGTCCTGATTTCTCAGAGGATTCTAAGGACTTTGTAGTGAATGTAACATATAATTGACTAAATGCGGCAGAATAGCTCAAACTTTGTTCATCGACATAGGCATTAACAGCATCAGCTCCATATGAAACAAGTCCTGTTCCATTAGGGATACTATCGATTGCTAATTTCTTTCCATAAATTCTTGATTCGAATTCAGCCAAGTTTGTGAAAGACTCAGATGGAGATATAATTCCATCATTATTGCAGTCAAAAGAATCATCATCTGAGTCTACGTCAATATCTGTATCTGTCAGTAAATTCATTTCCCATCGGTTATCTTCTAGGTTCCACTCTGTAAACCAATACTCATATCCATCACTCATTCCATCTCGATCGGTGTCATCAGAAGTAGGATCAGAAATACCAAACAATGCTTGAAGAAGAGGTTTTGCTGTAGAACCACCTTGCCAGTCTTGGAATTGTTGTAATGCAAGTTGTGCTCTCCCCTCTTTATTGAACAATGTCCGATATACTCTATTCTCGGCTTCTGATGGATCTAAGTATTGAGCTTCTTCCCATAATCGAGGAGCATCAGGAGGAGATAAACCACCATTAAATGGATTATTTAGTGTCAAATTTAGTTCGATTTGGTCGGAAATACCATCATTATCAGAATCATAATTGCCATCATTCGGAACTAGTGGATTTAATGTCCAAACACTGTCTGTAGAATTCCATTTTGTGAAAATTAATTCCATTCCATCTAACAAACCATCTGAATCTGTATCTGGATTATTAGGGTCTGCAGTTAATCCAGTTAAATTTATTTGTTCTGGAGTAAGGAAGGAACCAAAAGAACTAGCAGATTCAGCAGATAGCCAGGGATTAGGCAAATACTCGCCACCAAAATATAGTAAGTAAAATTGTGGAACTGTGATTAATGAATCAATTTCAGATAATTCACTAGGAATTACATTGTATTCTTCCCAATTATTCATCCCGTCACCATCTGGGTCACCGACTCTATCTTGTTCGTTAACTGGATTCAATGTCCATCCACCATCAAATAAGCTCCAACGAGCATTGAAAAATTCCCATCCATCTGGCATACCATCTTGATCTGAATCTGCATTTAATGGATTTCCAGAACCGATATCAATGGCAGTAGTTCCATTGATTAAATTATTATAAGAATCTGTAGCATATTCTCCGAAAGAACCGCCAGCAAAGTTTTCCCATGTATCATTGAATAATGAAGTTGTAAAATTTTCAGGAAAGATTAACCCATTATCAGTAGTATCCGAAAATATGATGTCAGATTTCCAATGAAATTCAATCCAATTGACTAATTGTTCATCTAACTCCAAAATACCATTATGATTGACATCATAACCATCACCATCGGGATTATTTAATGCATCGGAACCATTCAAAGGATTCAATCCTGCAGCATTAACTGACCAAGAACATGAATATCTAGCTTCCCAACCATCAGGAAGAGAATCCCCATCCGAATCAACATTGTTGGGATCAGTGAATGTCCAATTCATTGCAGCATCAGAGGTCTCTCCATGAGATGGAAGACCCTCCTCAATTACAGTACTCAAAAGATTAGACCATTTATACTCACAGAGATTCGATAGCCCATCATTATCTGCATCATCGTTAGCGTCATTTGGATTTCTAGGATCTAATGTCCATAAATTTCCACCGTTGTAAACATCGCCAATCCAGCGTCGATTACTAATCTCCCATCCATCAGGCATACCATCGCCATCGGAATCAAGGTTAGTTGGGTCTGTTGGCCCATCAGTTCCACCACCTGCTCCGGAACCTAGCCAACCCTCTAAATGGACTGATTGAGATAACAAACCTGTATCTTCATCACAGATATACTCTTGATTAAGGTAGTGACAATCAAAATTTGTAGATTCTGTGAACCAGCCCCAATATTCTTCTCCATCAGTTAGACCATCTCCATCAGTATCTGTATCTCTCGGGTCAGTCCCATTAAATCCATTATCAGAATTTGAAATGAACCTGTATTCATCTAGATTAGTCCAACTTCTGTCTATCCCTTCACCTATATCAGGACTGTAATATACTCCATCTGCATCAGCATCACGATCTCTGTCATATGGGTCTGTTGGGTCTAAACCATGGATAAACTCCCATCCGTCGGGCATACCATCAAGGTCAGAGTCAGATGATTGTGGGTCTATTGGCATTATGTTCATATATCTCCCTGGAGATATACCTGCAAACAAATGAATGGCACTAGATGATTCTATGGTCGCTAATGTACTTACTAAACCAGGAATTAATGTCTGATTATCTGATATTCCAGTAACTCCTTGATAACCACCGTCTAGTACCCAAGTACCATCTCTCGAACCGACAAATACTTGATTATTCAGGGTATATATAGAATGGATATCATTAGAACCGGATAACCAATTTTCTTGTTTCCACATTCTATCAGAATCAAATGCAGAAAGTGGCATTGAAATCAATTTATCGAGATCAATCAAATGAAGTCCACCAGCTGTACCAATCCAAACACCAGTAATTAATTCGTAATCACCTGAAGAATCTTTTGGACCTGCCAACTGTAATACGTTAACAATAGCAGATTTAGAAACATTCAATAGATCTGCTTTTTGGACATAATCCTCTGCATTCACTCTATTGTATACCCACCAAGGGTCGCCTACGGAGTCTGAACCATCAGTAGTATTCCACGCAATTAATCCACCATCTGTACCAAGTAGAAGTAATGGCCCACGACCATCCATATCTACGTGCAATGCCGTATTAACATTAGCAGCATTATTAACCAATAAATTAGAAAGTGATTCAACATGTACAGGAGGAGATATAGACATCCCTGAAATAGAAGTAGTCCAAGCATCATCATTAGAAAAAATCATTACATCTAAATTCCCACTACCTGTATTAAGTTCTACTAATTCTATAATTGAACCCATTGAATAACTAGATTCGCTATCATCAAAAGAAAATTTATCAAATAATGGAATCCCGTTTTCTATTTCTATTATAGAAATACCAATATTAGTTAACATTATCAGATATTCACCCTCGTCATCAGACCATCGCACCATATCATTAAGTTCAATTCCAGTGGGTAAATTGAGGAGAGTTGACAAATCATTGAATGGGTCTAAAATAGTCACACCATATTTTGTTCCTATGATTAAACGGTCTCTTTGGTTATCTGGAATTAGAGTATGTACAGAAGCATCTACCAACTGAGGAACTGTTGATTGATCAAAAGTTAAAAACTCTGAATTGGGATTGGAGATATCAATGCTTCTTAGACCTGGAGTAACAGAAATTCCACCATCATAATGAATCAAATATTCTTCATAATTACTGAATGACTCACCCCAGCTTGCAGTAGCTACTGAGGTATCAGGAATTATGAAACCATCTCTATCTTTATCCCAGCCATCTAAATCAGAATCGATTATTGAATCACTAGCATTCCTTGGATCTAATCCATAATGTACTTCCCAACCATCTGGTATTCCATCACCGGGTATAGCAAGACCTACAGAAATTATTTCTGACCAAGAATAGTAATCTGAATCAGACTCAGTAGGGTCGCTTCCAAGCCACCCGTCACCTGTTTCTCTTTCAAATTCAGTTTGGCATGAACCAACCATCAGTAAATTTATTTCACCAGAACACCAAAGTCCATCCCTCTCAGTAATCCAGTCATCAGGCGCACCGAAAATATACTCCTCTGAATTTGAATAGATTTCAGTCATATCGATAATACCATTTCTATCAAAGTCAAAACCGTCTCCACAACCAAATGTAAAGTCTTTACATCTATCAATATCTTCCCACATGTCACTAGAATCTAGTGGATCGAACCAAAGGCAAGTCCAAGCACTAGTAGCGTTAAGATAACCTAATCCACCTTCTGTACACATATAGATTTCATAGCCGTCTGGTAACCCATCACCATCTGTGTCTGCAACTCTTGGATCAAGCCATTCGCGGAATCCTGAATCACTTAATTCACCAGGCTTGCCAGTTAAAGCAATTCTGTCTGTAAAACATTTATCTAAAGTGTAGGGCCAACAATATTCCAGTAACGCGCTGGCACCATCATTGTCATGGTCAGACATATTATCAGTTCCATTTTGAGAATCTAAACCAGATATACGTAATATTTCAGAGCCCGTATCTAGTAATATATCTTCACCAAATAGTATAGCTTCGTGGAAATCAGGTATCCTATCACCGTCTTCATCAGTTACAGGAGGACCTCCTCCTGCTGCTTCACCAGGATTAGTATTATCTACTGGTGCTTGAGGTCTAGTCTGAGAAACGAAGGCTAAACTGGACAGAATTAATATTGTCATAAGCAGAGCAGTTTGTTTACGTCTCATGGTATCACCTCGTGTTAACTACCCTTAGCGAGTTTCTTGCATTTATGACCATGATGGAGCGTCGTTCGGACAAAAAAACAAAATCACAGTATTATAGTGTAAAATTTATCATTAAAAAATCGACAGATATTCAACTAATAATCAGATTAATTCAAGTCCTAAACCCAGCCCCATTAAAATCGTTGATATGGGATTAGAGATAATTCATCTTGGATCGGGGAGTAGAGGTAACTCTACACTTGTAACTTCGGGAAATTCAAACATCCTTATTGATTGTGGATTCTCTCTAAAACAAGTCGAATTAAGATTGAAAAGAATAGATGTCGAACCGAATTCGATTAATGCAATTATTGTCACTCACCACCATGGAGATCATTCTAAATCTGCGCTAAGAGCATCTCAAAAATGGAAATCGAAACTATATTCAAATACTGAAACAGCAATTAAAATGGGATGGAATCCAATTTCTGAATGTAGTACTTTTGGTAATTTAGAAAGATTAGAAATCAGTGAAGAAATCAGTGTATTACCTATACCAATACCTCATGATGATGCAGAAAATATCGCGCTAATTGTGAGTAATGGAGATGGATACAGAGCAGGTTTTGCTACCGATTTAGGAGAAGCGACAGTAGAATTAAAACGACATTTGAAAGGATGTGCACATATTTCTATAGAAGCGAACTATGATCATAATAAATTGATACAAGGCCGGTATCCCGATTCATTGAAAAGAAGAATTACTGGCAGAGGTGGTCACTTATCAAATAGTCAAACTGCAGATATAATTAGTGAAATTTTAACTCCAAATTTGAAAACTATTGTTTTATGTCATTTATCAGATAAAAATAATGCACCACATCTTGCAGAAAGTGAGGTCTTAATGCAAATAGCTAATGAATTCAATGGTTCAATATTCATATCAGGACAAGAGGGGCCTGATTTCAAAATAATTGTTGGAGAAAAAGATATTAAAAAATTCAAATATTCTTAAAATTAATGCCCCATGACAGCTCTATGAACCGAATTTTGAACCTCTTTCATTCGATCATTAGCACCTAATTCTCTGAATACAGATAATGCCTTTTGCAAATAGTCCATTCTTTGAGAACGATCAGTTTCAACTTCACCTAAACGTGCTAGAATTTCACCTTTCAAATGTCTGAAATCATTCGCTTCAGCAAGTGCGAGACCCTCAAGATAGTGTTCGGATGCCTCTTCTTTTCTACCTGCATCACTGAGTACCTGACCCAATAACATTTCAACTTCTACTGCGCTGTGAGGGTCAGCTTGTTCAGAGAGTATTTCCAATGCCCCAGTATAATGCAACATAGCTAAATCATTATCTTTCATTCTAGCATAGTATCTTCCTAACACTGCTCTAGATCTAGCATGTAAAGTATCTTGACCATTGTCTTTAGTTTCATCGTGTGCTAACATAGCATGATCCCTTGCACGGTCAAGTTCGCCCATCTCTAGAAATGCTGATGCCAGCCGAATTCTAGAGTCACATAATTCAGGATTGTTTTCAGATTCAAGTAATTCTTCAACGTTACTATAAACTTCTAAAGCATGCCTATTATCTCTACGGCGACGGAAAATATAGCCCATATTATTATATGAACGAGCAGCAGATACTGCGTCTCTAGAATTTATCTGGATTTCCAGTGCTTGTCTATGTAATTCTAAAGCATCATCCATCGCTCCTCTCTTAACTGCAATGTCTGCACGTGAAGAAAGTAATCTAGCAAGTTCCTTATTCTGTTTATTCTTACGTGCAATTGGAATAGCCGAATCATACTCTTTCTCTGCATCATTCCATCTTCCTTGAATAGAAAGAATATCCCCTCGAAGTTCCCTAACGATAACCCAAGATTTCGAATCAAAACCCTCTCTATCTAAGGACCTTAAAATTCCTAGTAATTCAGTATGCCCGGCTTGAACTAGTGAATGACCTTCGACGGACAAAACTTTAGTTAATTCATCTATCTGATCAGAATTATGTAGATGATGAATGAGTTCTATTCTATCTGTGGCACTGGTTTTACGATTCCTATACCAATTAACTGCATTCCCATGTAGCTCCTTACGAAGATTCGATTCCATTGATAAAACTAAAAATTCACGAACTAAATCATGAACATCATAATTTGCACTATCTGCTTGCCTAGCTAATCCTTTTTCTACTAATTCATCTAGAAGATCAATGGCTGCATCTAATTCACTAAGAGCATCTAATGGAGTTGGTTCCCTAAAAACTGCAATTGCACCAAGAAGCCTCTTCTGAGGGCCTGATAGTCTGCTGAAAATTTCTTTTTCAACAAATGTTTCTAGAGTCGCATGGAAAGTTCCCCCAACACTGCCTCTATTTATTAGTTCTAGAACCAAAGGATGGCCTCGTGAAAGTGAATAAATATGAAGAAATTGAGATGTATCCATATCTGGCATCGCAGAAAGAATCTGTTTGCTAGATTCTTTATCTAAACCATCCAATGGCATTACTAAGGTGAGAATCTTACCATCGGAATCTTTCTCAGGAACTACCATTCTAAATGACCTAGAAAACATAACTACACCAACCTGATCGAGAGAAGGAATTTTCATACAAATACCTCTCAAAATTGTGATTAGGGTTTCATCACCAACTTTATGCAAATCATCAATAACAATCAAGCTTGGAGAGTTCTTTAGACCATTTATTATCAAATCCACTGCAATATTTGATTGAGGTATTGAAGTAGCAGCAAGATAATCAGACAAATCATTGGAACCCATAGTGGATTGCCATTCAGCAGTAGCCTCGAGGAAAGACCTAGATCCCTCCCAATCTTGACAACGATGATATAATAAATTTCTCTCATGAGTAAATCTTTCAAGTATTTTTCCTGCTAAAGCTGTTTTCCCAATACCTGCAATGCCGGGTACAAGTATTGATGACGACCTAGCCTCCAGTAAGTTAACCATATCATCAACTTCTTTCTCACGACCAAAGAATTTTCTAGTCCTCGGAAGATCATTAAAAGAGGTCACTAATTGTTTTTCAATATGTTTAGACAAGTCTCTTTCAATTAACTCTGCGGAAAGTAATGATAAGTCAATACTTCCATTATCATCAATATATCTCAAAATATCTACATGCCTTAATGGCAAGTCAGTCAATTCCAATGCATTGACCAATGGTACAGTCTCAACTGTACCATCAGAATGTCTCATCCGAACAGGTTGTGTGCTTACTTTATCCCATATCCCATTGGCTACTTTTATTCCATCATCTGTAAGGAAATATGCTTTTCTTTTACGAGATACACCAGTTACATGGGCTTGTCTTTCTACAAGGAGGCCTTGTTCTCTCATGCCCGATATAGCCCTAGGGACATTAGAACGAGCTATTGCAACAGCATTTGCTATACCCATTTGTGATAAAGCAAATGGCACTTCAACTCTACCAGCATGTTCAACATAATCCCTAAGATGTAACAGAATCCTTTCTTGAACCCCAGGACGGGGTTGCCCCACACTGCTCATGTAGAGGGAGCAATCTGCAATACCTGATGAAGTTTCGGTGGTGGTGTCTCCAATTGAGTCATCACGATTTGTAGTTAGGATCTTCAATCCATTCATTAGAATTTTCATCCCAAATCCATCCATCAGTTGATTCTTGGTCATCTGATGAACCTTCAGAATTTTCTTCATCTTCTATTTCTACGAAGAAATACACAAATACTCCGCCTAATAAACCAATAATAACAATTGCAATAAGTCCCAATATAGCTGTACTTAGGCCTTCATTTGGTACACCTACTGAAATCTTAACTTCGCTAGAATAATCGTCACCCACATATCTGAAAACTGGAGTTACCGGGGCATCGCTAAATCTTGAAGATGCGATACCTAATGTCCATGTTGAATCTTCACTAACTATAGTATTATTCGCAGGAACTTGATTTATCAATGCAGTAACTGTTTTTCCAGGTAGACCGACCCCAGTAAAGATGATTGTTTCACCATCTTCAATGACTGTGACTTCAGGTTCATCTATTTGGAAATTAATTCCAATTACAGTAAATGTCATAGGTATGGCTATTTCTCTAGAACCATGGGGATCGGTCGCCATAAATACTACATTTTCAAGCGTCCATGAATCCATATCACTATCATAAAAGAACATAGATATTGGATCGTAAACAGCTATACCATCTTGTCCTACATTAATTACTAATGCATAATTATCATCAGAAGTAGCATCAGTACTTGGATCATCATAAACCGACAAAATCAATTCTTCTCCCATATCCATATCAGAGAAAAATTCATTCAAATCAATAACTCCCTTAGTACATCTATCTTGAGACTGGGAGGATATTTCACAGTAGAGAATAATCTCTTGTAACCAGCCATCTGAATTGAATACTGGCTGATTATTACCTGCATCTGAAGGATTATCTGCAATTATAGTAATAGTTGTCATTTCACTGTAGTCATAGCCATCATAAGACCTTACATCAATTTCATATTCAAAATCATGTTGAAGAATTGTAGGGTCCCAATCAGTAGACCAACCACCATTTGCCTCAAATTCCGTAACTGATTGTTGATGTACGACTATGTCTCCATTATAGATATCTCTAACAGTAATATCAACTCTTGAAACTGAACCATCATTATCTCTAGAAACACCCTCAATCATATTATCACCCATAGAGAGTCTTTGCCCATCTTGTGGTGACAATAAACTTACAAAGGGTGCAGAATTAGAATTATCAATAGTTAAAGTCATAGTAACTGCTTCACATTCATCGATAACGCTCAAACAGAAATCGGAATCGGATGCCCAAATTGTGAATGTGTATTCTCCTACCGTCCTAGGTTGACCGCTGAAATCCCAAGTCCATGACCAATCTGCGCCACCTGAAGTAGGAGTAGTTCCCTCAAAATTAGGACCACTTATGTAAAAATATACTTCACCTACATCTTGACTGCAATCAATAGGGCAGCCATATTGATCAAATGCAGTTCCCTCGAAAGTTACTGTCCCGTCAGACCAAGTAGAGCCAGCACTTGGGGAAGAAACTGTCAATACAGGAGGAGCTGCATTTAGTTTGATTGTTCTTGAGATAATTGGGCTGTAATCGATTCCATCAAAAGATCGGAATTCAAAAGTATAATCTGTTTCTTGATAATCAGACATATCAAATGAATAGTACCAAGAATTGAATGGATGATTAAAACGAGTTACAGTTCCAGGTTCAGCATCACTACTATCTACAGCAAATCCTGCAGAACTCCATTCACTTGTAAATGGATCACGTACCTCAATTGAATGAATATATCCTTTTTGATCCCATTGAGCCAATTCATCAGTTGCATAAAATCCGGCTAATTGTCCATCATGAGCAGAACCTGTGAAATTTACTGTTTTTCTGAATGAATGCCCGTCATCTTGTATTACAGATATTGATGGTCCAGAATTAAATAAATTGATAGTATCTTGATATGTAGCATCTTGTACGACGAAGTCACTACGAGCATAACCGAATCCAAAACGATAGGCTGTGTAAAAATATCGAGATAATTCTCGAGTTCCAGCACTGTAGTCGCAATCTAAATCATTACCGTCAATTGTTAGATCACCATCATTATCTATACCATCAGAACATGAATCTTCATACTCATCATCAGCAAAGCCATCAGGGTTGTCACCGCCAGAAAGTCCTCTGAAATCAAGGTGTGAATCAGAAGCAAGGGCAAACCAAGGAGTATATCCATTTTGATCAGTATACAAAGAATAAAGATCATTTCCTAGTGCATCTTCAATAAGCACATTCGTATTTTCAACCGTCATACCGTCAACAAGTGTCTGGAATCTAACCATCTCGGCTCTACGAACTTGAACAGCATATTGAGTTGGCTGTGACTTAATAAAAATCTTTGAGGTATCTACATTAGATAAATTTGCAAAGGTGAATACAGTAGAATTATTATCCATACTCAATGCAAGAGGGAAGTTTATTGGAGTTAAATTATCACAATTAGCACACTCGGAAATAGGAGTAGGTATTATTGCGCCTTGGAATCCATTTGCTGGCCATGCTTCTTGATCAGGCCAGTCAAGAATAACTGGGAATTCACCTGGTGGAGCACTAGGGATAAATTCGGACTGAACAGTAATAGATGATTTGGTTATATTATATGCTGACTCAATACCATTCCAAGTATTTAGAGAAAAGAATCCAAGTGAACCATATTGTTGTGTGTTTGCAAAACCGCTATCATAATTACGGATTACCGCACCAGTTCCTGGTATATCGAATAGATTTCTCTGAACATCCATTAGACCTCCAATTGCTCTAATTCCGTCTGCATCTCCGCCTAAGCTAAATTCGTTATCATATAGCGTCACACCCGATCGGAATACGCTGACGGCCGGACAAGTATAGTCACCGCCCCAATATTTGAAACTTGAGCAAGTTCCTGGAGAATTTACGCTAACTGTATTATTTGTAAAATGAAGTCTTGAAGCAGAGGGGGCAGGCCCAGATGAGGATAACTCTCCTACTTGTATTGGAGTTCTTGCAGTATCAATAATAGTATTCCATTCCGCTATAACATCGAAGGAACCAGTTAACCAAAAACCATTCCATCCACCTATAGGGCCAATTTCATTATGATGAATATAGGCCTTACTTGACTGGACTGTGATTCCTGAACGTTCACCCACACCTGAAATATCATTATTATGTAATTCAACATTTGCACCATCATAAACAGTTATCCCTGAGCCAGAATCTGTTGTGATCTCGTTATTACCGATTTCAATAGTAAAGTCTACGCCTTGAACTGATTTAATTCCATTAATATCAATTCCATTACAGTTAACGTTAATATCTGAATTAGTTAAACTTCCTGAAGAACTAACTAAAGCAAAGCCATAATCTCCAGTATTTACGGTTGCATCATTAATTTCAATGAAGGTACCCTCAGCCCAAAGAGTAGGGCGGCCACCATCATTATTTCCACAACCATTATCAGTACCAATGAAAAATGGAGAATTCATGACGAGAGGTGAAATCTGAGTTCCTGAACCATAAATCTGAACTGCAGAACCGCCTACCCCACTTTGATCATCATTTCCAGCAACATATGTGCCACCTTCGAAAATCGGTTGAGCGAGATTTGTAGTTAGAACACTGCTAGTATTTATGTTTGTAAAACTCATTTGAGTAAGAGTAGGAGATGCGCCGTCGATAACCATGGCTCCATAACGCCAGCGATTAATAGAATCAATATAGTAAGGAATTCCCCAAGCATCATCGAATGTGATATGTCTAAATCCAGTTTCAGATAAATCAATAGAACTGCGTATTAACATTCCTTCAAAACATGAGGCGTCTTCAACTTGAATTTCTTGAGTTCCTTGCTTCATCCCTTTACATTCACCAATTGCACTGGAGTTTGAAGGATCTGTCCATCTAAGTGTGATTTTATTTGCTATACTGGCATCACCAGATGCACCACAAGAACTTACACCTGCACAAATGTTTCCACGGACATCAAGGTACGTACCATTAGGGAAAATAACTGTAGTACCTGGTTGAATGATTAGCTTAGCACCAGAGGCAATTGTGACATCTCCCGTAAGTTGATGAGTACCCGACCAAGTTTCAGATGTCGTGATAGTTCCAGAGGTTGTTTCATTATCTGCCATAACTGGCGTTGCAGGGCCAACTAATGCAATGAGGACGCTCGATAACATTAGAAATACAAGGAACGAACTTGTTACACGACGCTTTGACATGTTTTACCGTATTAGAATACGGATTTAATCAATTTGGGAGGTCGTGCAGAAATCTGAGCAGTTGAAATATCACAAATCTATGCAATATTGAACGAAAATGCCACTTCCTGTGACCATTTTACTACATTAAGACTACCATATCCAGAATGAGAATCGTGAGCATTATTTTCAAAATTACTCCTATCACTAGAGGATGCTAATGATTGCTTGACTTTCGTCATTTCTTCTTCATCAATTATATCATCCGCACCGGCAATTTCATCGCCAAATTGCTGAATAATTAGCGCTAAAGCACCAGTGACAAATACTGTAGAGTCACTAGTACCTGATGAATATGCATATGGAGAAGAAAGACTGCTGGAGGCGGTAGAAAATATATTCACACCCGGAGCAATAACTTCAGGTTTTTGATTAGGGTATTCTCTGATTGTATCTGAATAGGGATCGATCGATGAACCAAAGGCACTGCTACCCCACACATTTCCAGATTTTGATATAGCACCGACTGAAATTACTCCAGAAAGACTGGAGGGTTGGGAAACATCATTTATATCTAAATCAAGCCCAGTATTACCTGCAGCGGCGACTACAAATATTCCAGAATCAAGTGCTTCTTGAACAGCAATATTAGTTTGTGAATTAGATGAAAAATCTGATGGCTGACCACCTAGACTTAATGAAATAATATCAACTCTTTGGGTAATTCTACACCATCTAATCGCCTCAGCAACACGATCACCTGAACCAGATGACCCTTCATCATCTAATGCTAAAGCCACAGAAAGGTCAACTTCGGGAGCTGCCCCTAAAAATGTTCCATTCGATATTAGTAAACCAGACATTAATGTGCCATGAGAGTCTTTACCAACATCCCTTACTGAATCGTGTTTATCTTCAACAAAGTCTCTAAAACCTATTAACTCTTGATGAGAAAAATCAGGATGTTCCATATCGATTCCTGTATCTATAATACAAACATGAACCCCTTGACCGAGAAATCCATCTCCCTGTAATTGCCTGATTCCAGTTTCTTCATAAGCCCATTCCGAATCAGGTAATATAGGTACTAAAAAGGCACTAATCCATGGCCAAGTGGCTATGAGTAGAACAGTAGATATAGAAAAAATAAGAGCACCATTAGGCCAAAGAATCTTTTTCATAGGGCCAATAGGCCAGCGTAATTCACGTGCTTCTTGATCTGTTAGGCCATAATCAGCACCAGGATATCCTGGTGCAGACTGATCTATCGCTGTTAGAATTCTATGATCATCAGGTTCGGGTAGTAAATCTAAATCTTCTAATGATCTCAAGTTTACACCTACCTATCTATAGGGCAGAGATTCTACTTAAGAATCCCTGTTCTAAAATTATTCAAGTAAATATTTCAGAACGGTGCGCCGGGGCGTCTTGAGCGACCTTTTGTTAGATAAAGGAGAATTAGGATTAATCCAATAACTAAAATCGGTGCTAAAATGTCAGTACCTTCGTTGTCATTTGTTGAAGGTGAACGAACATCGATATTCCAAGAACCAATGAAAATTCCGTCTGATTCATGCCAGGAATTATCATTAATATTATCTTCACCGTAAATACTAGAGTTAATATCCATTACCAAATAATATTGATTAACTGTGATGTCAGATAAATCGAACAAGAAACTGAACTGCATTGATGATTCTGCAGCAATATCCATAGTTGTAACTGTACTAACTGATGTGGGATCATTACAAGATACATCGTTACAAAGTGTAGCATTTAGTTGTACTTGCTTAGCTTCAACCAAACCAGTATTTGATATAGTTGCAATATATGTAATTTGGCCGCCTGCCTCAGGTTCACCTCCACCCAATGGTTGAGCTCCTTCTATTTTCAGAATAGGTTCTGAACTTCGTATATTTATTTTAGGTATTTCATATGAATTACCCGCCTTATCTGTTGCTGTAACATATATTGAAAACTCCTCATTAGATGATGTTTCAGGAGCTACAATAGTAACACTGTGAGTCGTACTAACGAATCCACCAAGTGTGTGAGATGTTGGCCCTGTTCTACTCCAACCTTCGGGCAACTCTGAATCGTCGAATTCGAATTCATACTTATCATCACCATTTCCAGCATTAGTAAATTCAATTGGTACTATAATTAGTTCGCCAGGAGAAACACCATAAACGTCTTTCATAGGATTTGTAAGCTCAAAGCCATGCAATTGTGGAACTCTAACTGTTAATTCATGAGTCTCTTGGTATCCATCTTGTGTAGATATTAGAATTGTAATCATATGACCATCTTCAAAAGCATGAGCTACTGATTGATTTGCAGGTGTAACTCTAATGTTTAGATTATCAAATGTTTGAGCATTATCAAGGCCAACTTCAAACTGAGTTGAAGTACTCCAATTTGAACCATTACTAAATTCTAATGTCCATTCTGCACTATCTGAACCTGATACTATACCTCCAACTGTATAAAGATCGTAAGGTTCATGTCCAAGATATTCAACTCCAAGAGTGAATTCTACTGGTACAAAACCATCTGTATCATTAGCTACAAGATTAACATCATCCATTGAGCCAATATATGACTCATTACCTGATGTTAAATTTAGAGTTTGAATAGATATATCATGATTTGAAATACGGTTATACAATAGAGTCAATACCGGAGATTCTTGACCTGAATAAACATCAACTCCTTGACCCGCCATATATTCCATTATTATTCCTCTTTGTTCAATTTCAAAATCACTTGAAAATTGGACATTACCGTTAGGGAGAAGAAGATTTATAGAACCACTTTCATCAATATCTTGTAACCACTTCATTCCGAATCCAATGTCGATAGTGATATGTGAATCAATTATTTGTCCAATATTATTTGAGACACCATCATAATCTAACCATTCAGTATTTACATCTAGTAAACCACCTCTAGTTATCTCCATATCTAGATTACCACCATCCATTACATCCACATCTAATAGACCCATAATTACCAAATCTTGTGTAGGTACACTAGCACTTACAATCCATAGACCCGGTTCCAACTGAGCAGACCATGCTCCTGACCAACCTTGTTCATCAGAATTGATTACAGGATTTACTACATCCCGAACCAGACCCTCAGTAGGAATAATTGTAAGAATTATATCTTCTACAGGAATTGAAGAAATTCCAAGATCGTAAGTAATATTACCATATACATCGACTAAACCTGCAGTCAATTCAAGAAGCTGTGCACTAGGAGTTGTAGTGACAGATACATTTCTTTGTATACTTTCGAAGCCATCAAAAGATGTATTAATATTCCATAATGTATTAGCAGGAACAAATAACTCCCAAGCACCATTATTTCCTGAATCAATGATAATATCTGGAAGATTTTCGCTAGATAAGTTCATACTAACGCCGGAAATACCTTCAGCTATATCTGATACATTATTGTCATTGAGGTCCCAGAACACTGTTCCTCCCAAAGTAACATGTAAATTCGCGGTCAAATTATACTGATTTTCTCCCCCTACTTCAATATTGACGAGATAATCATCAACTAACCATCTCTTAGCATCATCAGTATAATTAAGAGAAATTATCCAATTACCTGAAACCAAATCTGTATTTATTATACCGTTTGTATCAGTTGCACCAATATTGAATGTACCTAACCCATCTGCCGAGTCAACTTTCAAACTTATTCCGGACAAAGGATCAGTAGAAATATCTTCGAATAATGAGAAGGAAACGTTTGCTAATTCGCTAGTGGTGAACTGTAAGTCGGTTTCAGAAATTTCAGAATTAACTGAGATTAATGTTCTAAGACCTTCTTTAATACCGTTACTAATTGTTTCAGTAGTAACTATCCAATCACCTTGAGCTATGAAATCTACGATGCTACCATTAATATCAGTTGTTCTTGAGAGTGTCCATCCATTCTCTACATTTGTTAGTCTTACAAGTTGTTCAGATAGAATTCCTCCGCTCTCATTTGTGAAAGTCATACTTACGCGCCATTCAGGATCAAAACC
>TARA_B110000008_G_scaffold126476_1_pt1 | contig 25781 bp, 7 predicted proteins | sample TARA_B110000008 | Tara Oceans TARA_B110000008 (sample SAMEA4396496) | marine metagenome | biome: Westerlies Biome; feature: [DCM] deep chlorophyll maximum layer (ENVO:01000326); material: water (ENVO:00002006), including particulate matter (ENVO:01000060) such as... | depth 40 m
CGCGCGCGTCGATTCGCGACGGGCGCGGCGACGAGTGACGTCGATCGACAGCGCGCGACGCGCGCGCGCGACGCGATGCGGGCGCCGCGCGCGACGGCGACGGCGACGGCGACGACGGCGGCGACGGCGACGATTCGCGCGACGACGCGCGCGCGCGCGACGGCGCGCGCGACGGCGGGCGCGGTGCTGCGCATCGCGACGCTCGGGGACGGCGACGACGCGGTCGCGCTCGTCAGCGACGCGACGGGGACGCTGCGCGCGGTGCGCGGGAATGAGAGCGACGCGCGCGCGTGCGCGCTGCGAGGGCTGGGCGCGAGCGCGGCGACGCGAGGACCGTTTTGGTCGATGGCGAGCGCGGGCGCGGCGAACGCGAACGGGACGGCGCGCGCGCTGGTCGGGACGAGCGGGAAGCACCTCGCGACGTGCGTCGTGGACGCGCGCGACGGCGGAGAGACGATTGAGGTGCGCGCGGAGGGCGACGCGCTCGGGCCGCACACGGGGTACGTGCGGGACGTGGCGACGACGCGAGACGGGCGAACGGCGTGGAGCTGCGCGTGCAACTTCGCGCCGAAGTGGACGCGCGGCGAAGACGGGACGTGGACGGCGGCGGCGGCGCGCGAGACGCTGCGGTTGTTCACGGGCGATATACTGCGCCTGTGCGTGCTCGAGGATGGCGATGACGTCACCGTGTTCTGCGGCGTCGCCGACGGGACGGTGCGGGCGTTCGACGCGTCGACGACGACGCCGCGGGATTTGGGCGCGGTCGGCGGCGACGCGAGCGCGACGAGAGGTCGCGTATCGGCGCTGTGCGTCGTCGATGGACGTTGGTTGGTCTCGGGGAGTCACGACGGGCGCGTGCTCGTGCACGACGCGCGAACGCCGTCGTCGCCCGCCGTCGCCGAGATTGAACGTCTGGACGGCAAAGTGCACGACATCTTAGCGCTCGACGACGGACGCGTGCTCGTCGCGGGTGAATTCGGGATCGAGGTGTTCGAAAATGCGCCCGAACTCGCGCCGTCGCGCGGCGATGAGGACGACGAGGAAATGTTTGGGCGGTTTCGCTCGCTCGCGATTCGCGCGCTCGCAAAGACTTCGTCTCGACTCTTCGTCGGCGCGGCGTCGGGAGAAGTGACGGCGATCAGACTCGACCGCGAACGTAGATCTAGATCTAGATAGTCATTCATTAGCGTTACGTAGCTCTACAGAAACCGCTTTACGGCGTCGAAAATCTCCTCCGCGGGCGGCGTAAAGAAATGATCCCGCGTCTCGCTCACGCTCTCTCGCGCGCCCAATTTCTTCGCCAACGCCAGTTGTATCGCCGCCGGCACCAACGAATCGCGCGTGCCGATCACGCACTCGATCCCTCGCGAGCAATTCGACGCGATTTTACCGTAATCAAACGCGTCATCAAAATATCCAGACGCGCGTTCCGTCGCGTCGCCCAAGTCGTCGTCGTATCCCGCCACGAGCACGATCCCTCTCACCGCGTTTCGCTCCGCCACGCGCATCGCGCACACCGCACCGCTCGAGTGTCCGACGATGACCGTGTTCGCGTCGCACCGCAGCTCGTTTTCGCAGTGTGGGACCCAAATATGTCGACGGCACACGTCCGCGTCTGGCATCGAGGGCGTCGTCAAGCGAACGTCGTCGGTGACGCCGCGGTCGATGAGGGCGCGCTCGAGCCAGGCGTAGTGATTGCAGGAACGCGTGGGGGCGCATCCCGAGCCGGGGAGGATGATGACGTTCATGGCGGCGCGGGAGTGCGGCGACGGTGATTCGCGATGGCGGCGGTCGGGCGAGTAACCGTCTCGGCGCCGAACGGGACGCGCGGTCGTCGAGGTGGATTGGATGGCGTATGACAACTCGGATGACGAATTAAATGAACGGGGTGTCGGGAAATGATGCTCGTGGTCGATGCGGTCACGTCGTCGCGGCGTTTTCGTCGCCGTGGAGCCGAGCGGATGATTTGGAGTGCTTGCGCACGATGGGAGATAACGCCACGGGTTCGCCGGCGGAGATTTGGCGGAAGACTTCGGCCGTGACGGCGTTGACGTCGACGTCGGCGCCGTGCTTTTGAATCTGCGCCAAGAGGTCTTGGAGCTGTGTCATGGACAATCCCGAGTCGGGCGATCCCGAAGACGACGGTTCGGCAAACGGGCGCAAGAATCTGTGCGTGAGAATCTCCTTGACAGATATGCGGTTCTTCGGATCTCGCTCCAGACACTTTCGCATCAAGTCAATGAGCGCCGGATTCTCCGTCGGTAACGGTGGAAACGCGATCGTGTGCCGGGGATCGGTAATAGCGTGAAGTTTTTGAATCATCCCGGTGATTTTGCTAAACGGCGTGTGCCCGTACACCATCTGGTACAAGATGCAACCGAGACTCCAAATATCGCTCGCGCGTCCAACTTTCATCGGTCCTCCGAGTGCGGACGCTTGTCCGTTCAGGATTGCCTCAGGGGACATGTAGTTCACCGTTCCAACTTGATGATCTCGCACAATATTCGTGTGATCGGGCGCTTGCTCCGTCTGTATCGCGCGCGCGATGCCGAAATCGATGAGCTTGAGCGCGCCCTCGACAAAGAGAAAGTTTGCCGGTTTCAAATCACTGTGCACGATGCGCTCCTCGTGAATGATATTCACCGCTTCCACCATTTGTTCAAAGTACAGACGTAAAAAGTTGTCGTCAATCACACCTCCGTGGTTTTGACGCTGCTTTTCGCGCTTGGCGAGCATGTGTGCGAGGTCGATTTCGCCAAATTCAAGCACCATAAATATGAGCTTCTCCTTCGGGCAAACCTCCGCATCGACGAGCTGAATGATGTTGTCTCTTCCTCGTAATGTCTTCAGCAGCTTGATTTCGTCAATAAAACCCGCCACGGTTTCGTGCTCTTTGCCATCGAGACGAATTCGCTTCAACGCTAAAATCTTTCGCTTGGGAGAGACGACTTTGTAAACCTTGCACGTGCCACCTTGACCCACGCACTCGAGTTTCGTATACTTGACTCCATTCACGATGACGGTGTTATCATCCTCGCGAGGACGGTCGTGATACTTGTTCGCGCTCGCCACGGAGCTACTCTCCACGCGCCGCTCGCCGCCTTGCAAGGGCGTTTGCTCCGCCGCTCGTTGCCTCGAAGGTGGTACTCTCGGAGGATCCATCGATGCGTGACCGCTAGCGGCCGGTGTATGCTCGGAACGTGAAGGTCGAGACGCGCTCAAAGCGCTGTACTTCTCTTTCGCCTCCGCGAGGCGGCTTCGCAACGTCACGGTGGCCTCCATCACGCTCGTCGGCGGCGGCGGGGGCATTGAATTCTCCGTCTTTTCGCCGCCACCGCGTATACCTCCCGTGCGGGCGCTGTGATAGCTGCTCACGCTTCCCGGCATCGCCGTTGATGACGTCACGTACGTCGTACCCGCATGGTGCGACGGCGCTACGGGCTGCGGCGCGGTAAACTTTGCCGTCGGCGTCGCTTGCATATTCGCCAAAGCCGCGGCGCGTTGCGATAAATTCTTGGGCGTCGCCACCACGGATGACTTCGCCCCAACATGCATGGCGTCCACATCCATGTCCCTCGTCACGTGTCGCGGGTTCGCGGGCTTAATCGCCGACGTATACTGCGGCGCCAGCGACCGAAACGGCGTGTGTTGCGTGTGCTGCGCCGGTTCGTATCGTTTTCCCTCCATATCCGCCAGCATGCACTCGATCGCCCCCGAGGGCTCGGCGCCGAAATCTAATCCTCGCTTTAAGATTTTTACCGCTTTCTCCTCGCCCTTGAACGTGTACCCGAACGCCGCCCACTCGCACCAATAAATCGCGTGCTTGTGCCCGATGCCGCACGACTTTAAAAACTTAAACGTATCCCTCGCGTCATCCATGTTGCTCACCATCTGCTGCCTCGCCAGCCCGAGAAATATCCTCACATAGTTTTCATCGTTCACGTTCCCCCGCTTCGGGATCGTCTTCGTCGCGAGTTCGTACAACCGATGCAAGCTCACCCCGTTTCGACTCCCCGCGCTCGCGCTCGGTTTCCCCACCTCCGCCGTCGCCGCCGCGTCCGCGTACGTCGCCTCTTCGTGCTCCAAAAAGTTCAACCACGCCTCCGGGTTCTCTTGATTCTCTCGCACCGCGTTCGCCAGCGCGTTCCTCGCCTTTCTCCCCCGCGTCGGCGTCCCCGTCTCGTCCGCGCTCGCGCAGTACTCGTCCAGCAGCGCCGTCGCCGTCCCCGCCCGTCGCGTCCCCACCGCCGCGCTCGTCGACGCGCTCGCGCGCGCGTCCGCCTCCGCGCGAGGCGTCACCGCGCTCATCATCCGCACCCGCGCCGCGAGCGACCGCACGCGCGGTTCGTACGCCGACGACGGCGTCGTCGCGCCGTCGCCGAGCCGTTGTCCATCGCGATCGTTCTCGCCGTCTCCGCGCGCGCCGCGCGTCGCCGCGTCGCGCGATTTCCCGTCCGCGGCGCGGTGGGCGTTTTCTTTATCGCGCTCGACGTCCATCGCGCGCGCGCGGCGAGAGACGCGTCCGCGTCTGCCGCGACGCGCGCGGCGCGCGTTTGAATCGCCGTTCCCCTTTTTATCGCGACGCGGCGCGAACGCGCGCAGACTTAAAACGCGCGCGAACACGAGAAACGATTCGCGTCGCGCGAAAAATCGGTGAAGGCACAACCCTAGACACCGGCGCGACATCGCGACGCGCGCGCGCGAGCGCGCGCGCGTCATGGCGGCCGACGACGCGCGTCGCGCGTACGCGTCGAACGATGACTTGCGCGACGCCATGCGGCGGCTGAGCGCGAGCGACGGCGCGTGCGCGGGGATATCGCGCGTGGTGTCGCTGGGACGGAGCGCGAACGGCGAGGACGTGCGCGCGCTGACGATCGGTCGAGGCGCGCGCGCGAGCGACGGCGACGACGGCCGGGGAGGGCTTCGGTTTGGATTCATCGGGAACATGCACGGAGACGAGCCCGTGGGGCGAGAGATCGCGATGGAGGTGGGGCGATGGGTGTGCGAACGCGCGACGACGACGCGCGAGACGACGAGCGAGGCGGAGACGCGCGAGCGGGCGCTGGCGAAACGATTGGTGAACGAGGCGACGCTGTTCGTGGTGCCGACGGTGAATCCCGATGGGTTCGCGGCGAAAACGCGCGGGAACGCGCGTGGGGTGGATTTGAATAGAAACTTTCCGTACACGCGATTTTCGCTGCCGAAATCGTTGAGCGGACGGGCGAGCGCCGTGGGCGGGAGCGCGGGGGACAACGCGAAGCGAGAGATCGAGACGGCGCTCATCATGCGATGGAGCGAAAAGTGGGCGATGAATGGGGTGCTGAATTATCACGAAGGCGCGTTGGTGGCGAACTACCCGTGGGACGGGAACGACGACGGAAGCACGTCGTACAGCGCGGCGCCGGACGACGCGACTTTTAGATATCTCGCGTCATCGTACGCTCAAGCGCATCCCACGATGAGTAAGAGCGCGGAGTTTGAGGGTGGAATCACTAACGGCGCGGCGTGGTACCCGTTGTGGGGCGGGATGCAAGATTGGCACTACGTGCAGACGGGGACGTACAGCTTGACGGTGGAGGTGGACGACGAGAAATGGCCGAGCGAGGACAAGCTCGGAGCGATCGTCGACGAGCACGTGAACGCCAGCATAGACGTGTGCGCCCGCGCGCTCTTCGGCTCCGTGCGCGGCTTCGTGCGCGATGAGAGGGGCGCGGCCGTCGTCGGCGCTTCCATCGTCGTCGGCCGCGACAGCGCGCCGGTGAAAACCGACGCTCGAGGCTTCTTCGCCAAGCCCAGCGAGCCGTCCACTCGACCCGTTCGCGTCGTCATCACGCCTCCATCGAACAAGCGCAACGTCGACACCATCACCCACTTCGTCCCCACCATCGATCCAACCGACGGCGCGTCGATCGACGTCGTCTTCACTCCCAGAAGCGCCCCTCCCGGCTTTCTCCTGCTTCGCGTCGTCGCCGTCGTCGTCTTCGCCGTCGTCGCCTTTCTCATCCGGCGCAGCGCCCGACGCCGCAGGCGCGTGTCGGTGCTTTCAGAGTCATTAGTAAATAACGTCGACGTCGAGAAGGCGATCGCGAACCGACGCGGGATGACATCCAGCCGTTCGTTGTCCGGCCTCTGACCGACTGTACCTTGTAACAGCAGCACCGTGGTAGCAGAACACCCACGCCGCGCGCACGATGAACCGCACACGCGCGCGCGCGCACGTCAGATTGACGCACGAACGCGCGCGAACGCGCGAAGAAATCGCGTGCGCGTGTTTACCGCGCGAAGCCGCGCCCGCGACGCGCCCGCGACGCACGCGCGACGCGAACACGCGAACGCGCGACGGTGAACACCCTCGGCGTCGCGCGATCGATCGCGCGTGGTGACGGCGATGGCGAGCGAACCGGCGCGCGCGAAGTTCAAATCCCTGCGAGGATGGAACGTCGATAAGTACCAGTTCGATGTGCGCGCGCAGAGCGCGTACAACGTCCTGCCGGGGACGCAACGTTTGAAATTGCTGTGGAGGCGCGGACACAAGCGCGCGGAGACGAAGACGGCGAACGTGACGCGCGGGGAAGCGGTGTGGGATGAAACGCTGACGCTGTCGTGCTCGATGTTTGTGAATCCGAAGACTGGGATGTACGAGAGCAAGCCGGCGATGTTCGTGCTGCAGACGGTGAACGAGGACGGGTCGATTGGGAAGACGTACGCGGAGGCGACGATTGATCTGTTGGAGTTTGCGTTGAATCCGGGACGGGAACTGTCGCAGACGGTGCCGATGAGACAAGGAGCGGTGTCGATGTTGACACATTTACAGTTCGCCGTCACGGCGACGCCGTTGGCGGAAAACGTGGCGTTGAGCGACGTGTCGAGCGCGCTGAGCGTCGCCGATCTAGCCGACGTCGCCGAGTTGGCAGCGACGAGCGCGGTGCCGGAAAAGTTGGCGGTGAACGTGATCGGGGAGCACGAAGATGAGGGATATTTCGATGAGAAACTCGATGTCAGAGAGGATGCGCAATCGGAAAGTGAAAAAGAGGATAGCGAATTTGCCTACTTTGACGAACGCCTGGCGTACAAGGTGGAGGGCGACGACACGGAACAACTTCCGCCGCCGACTGCGGAGGAACTATTATCGGGCGTTGACGCTGAAGAAGGCATCGTACCCGGTGTGAAGATGATGCGCTTGATTGTCGGGAAAAAGTGCAAAATTTTCGTGCGGGGTCAGGATAACTTTGGCAACGCACGCACGACAGGCGGGGACAACGTCGAGGGCGTGTTGATCGGTCCGAGCGGGCAGCGCGGGTTAGTGAGCACTAAAGACCACGGCGATGGCTCGTACTTGCTAGAGTTTACGTGCATGCAACAAGGGATTTGGACCCTTCGTACGCGGTTTAACGGTAGACTGAGCGTGGAGCGACACAAGCTCGTGGTTTCCTTCGGTCCGCTCACGGCCCAGGACGTTCGGGTGCAGTTACCGAAGCCGCCGTTCAGATGCGGTGCGTACACGGACATGCAAGTCGTTGTTGAGCATCCGGAAGATGGGAGAATTCTAACTGGTGCAGAGGCGTTTAACGTTCGCCTCGTCTCACCGGCGGGCTTGTCGTTGGGCGTTCCGCTCGACATTCGTCCCGGGACGACCGCCGCCGTCGCGCGAATCAACTGGCCCGAAGTTGGCGAGCATCAGCTTGACGTAAGACTAGATGGTGAATCGCTTCGCGGGTCGCCCATGCGAGTCGAAGTTGTGCCTGAGGATTTGTGCCTAGCCGCTTGTCAACTTCAAGGTCCGGGTGTTCATCGATGCACGGCGGGCATACGCTCCGCGTTTGTCATCGAAGCTCACGACAGTCGTGGTAATCGTCTCCTTTCTGGAGGCGCGCCACTCTTTTTGGGCATTCGCACGGCATCGAATGAGTCGTACTCGGGTGAGATTGTTGATTTCGGCAACGGCACGTACGAAGCTTCGTACTCTGTTCGTGTTTCTGGTTATTACGAATTATCGCTCGCCATCTTAGGTGAGGAACTCGTAATTAAAGGCTTATGTGAACCCGGCAAGGCCGTCGTCGCGGGTTGTGAGCTGGTCGGCGACGCCGGATTGGACCTTGAAGTTGGCTCTTCCGGTCGCTACAGTATCATTCGTCACGATGCATACGGCAACAGAGTGCCAACGCGTCAGGGACAAATCAAGTTCAAAGTTACCGCCGATGGACCTGGACCCGCAACTTGTACGATGATTGATAGAGCTGATGGCGTTAGTGATGTCGATGTCAGTACCTCTGTAGCCGGGAGGTATTTCGTCCAGGTGACGGCTGGTGATCAAGAACCGATTCCTGGTTCGCCGTTTGAAGTCATCGCATATCCTAGTCCTGCTTCGCACGAAACGAGTGTGACGACAGTGTTCGGTGCACAGTTAGCCGCAAGTGATAGCGATGTCCTCGTGGCTGTTGCTGGCGAAGAGGTCTCGTTATCAGTAGCACCTCGTGATATGTACGGCAACGTCACTGTCTTCTCCAAGTCGGCGGCGATCACTGCGACAGCGACGGGAGGTGGCGTCTCGACTTCCTTTGAAGAACGCACTGGAACTCGCACGGAAGTTTCTTTGTTCTCGACTTTCAGACTAGCTGGGTCGTACTTGCTCACCGCAAAAATCGGCGACAAGGTGTTAGACGGCTACCCAAGGATTCTCACGGTTGTTTCGGCGGCCACTGAACCTCGAAAGTGCATGTTGTTTGGTGACGCGCTTCAAGGCGTGAGGTGTAACCGAGTTTCAACACTCACCGTGCACGCAGCAGATAAATTTGGAAACTTGAGATCGACGGGTGGCGACGTTGTCGATGTCAACTTGTGCTCACCCGACGGAAAGTACGTCGTTGCTTCAAAGGTTGATGACCACGCCGACGGAACGTACGGCGCAAAATTCAAGCTCGAGCGCCCGGGGACGTGGGAAATCCAACTCGTCGTCAATGGCCGCGGTGGCCGGACGCAAGTCAATGAGATTACTTCGTATTTTGCAGGCGTCAAAGCGAACGAGTGTACGTTTTCTGGCATGGGTTCGGATGGTGTTGAAGGCGTCGTATGCTTTAAGCAGAGTGACATCGTCATCGAGCCAGCTGACTTTGAGCAAAACTCACGCCTCATGAGCGGGAAAGAAGCCGTCGCAGTCCGTATTCTCACGCCATCTGGAGGTATTAGCTCTGTGGATCTCAAGTTCGAAAATGGAAAATATAGAGGATCGTACACCTGGACTCAGCCAGGTCAGCACACCGTGTCCGTGTCTCTTGATCAAGAAGCCATCGTGGGGTCGCCGTTTTCCGTTGAGGCCATGAGTGCGTTGCCTCAAATTGCCGAACTGGAGAACATGGCCGTCGGGGAGATTGCCGATATCCTTCCAAAGCTCAGTGGCGAAGGTGCATCGCAAGCGTTGCAGTCTCTTGGACCCGATAAAGCGGCCGAAGCGTTGGCGGGCAACACGCCCGAGTCAGCGGTGCGAATGATGGCGCATGTGTTCCCTGGAAATGTTGCGGAAATTCTTAGTTGCATGCGTCCTGACGCAGCCGCAGCGACAATCTCTGCGATGCCCGGCGAGCGAGCCGCTGAGGTTCTCAGCACAATGCAATCAAACGACGCGACGCAGCTGATGAAGAATATGTCGAGTGGGGAGATATCTGAAAAGGCTGAAATGTTCGCCGACGTCATTTGTGGCATGAAGGAAGACGATATGCTTGTGTGCGTTCGCGAGCTCATGAATTCGCGAACCGCGGAGAAAGGTTTAAAGTCAGTGCTAGATAAAATGCCCGCGCGCGTCGTAGCTGAACTCACTGGTAAGCTGGATAAGGGTGAGAACACCAGGCTTCTTTCCGGGCTTTCGCATGAGCGCACAGCCGCCATTGTCTCTAAACTGCCAGTTGAGCTGCAAGCCGGTGTCATTGGCCTGCTCGGCGGAGATTCCATGTTCCAGATGACGAAGACCTTGTATGCTGCGTATAAAGTGGACAAGAATTCGTCCGCACAAGAGCGCAGTCGAATGAAGGCGGATGCCCAGGACACGGGTCACCGGCTGGCCCCAGCTCTCGCTAGCATGGACACGGAGGAGCTCCGCGACAATTTCAAGCAAGCAACGCCCGAGCATATCGGTGGCTGCCTCTTTGCACTCATCGACGCAAAGCGCCGTCAGGTTGGCTCTAAAGCTATCGCTCGTCCCGTGGCACAGATGATGGAAGACGGCTCGATCGAATGGGGGGATGGTTCCATTTCTCACGTGAACGAAGACAGATCGGCAATCAATCATTCCGACGGAACTTCGGCATCCCTTCGTGTAGATGGTACTATCATCGATAGCGATGGACAAGTGCTCAAACTTAGACCTGATGGGATCATCACGGCCGATGGTACTGTCCTAGGGGCCGACGGAGAAATCACCACCGCTCCGTCCGGTCCGTTGCACATGTTCAGGGCACTGACGACGGAGCAGCAAACAGCGGCGATTCTTGAGCTCATCGAATTCAGTCAAACGGGTAACGCCGGCGAGATCTTGGTCGATCTCACCGCGACGGAGCTTCGCGAGACAATCCGCCCCATGGGTGCTAGCGACCAGGCGAAAGTCTTCATAGAAATCGGGCGAATGTCGCCCTCGCAAGCAGCTCGCGCTGCTTCAGTTCTCAGCCACACCGAAGCTGCATCAGTGGTGAGCATCATGGTGAATCCCGGTTCAAGCGGGCGATGCGACGAGCCATTCATGGGCCCGTTCCTCGAGGCGCTGGCGCCGCAGATTTTGCGTAACATCGAACCACCAACAGCTGTTGGCGGCGCGCTGGCAACGCATCTTTCCCCGACGGCAGCTGCTCACGTTTTGCACAAGCTCGAGCCGATGGATGTGTCGCGTATCATCGAAGGAATGAGTCCAGCAGAAGTGCGCCAAGTCATCGAATCGAGTTCGAATATTCAGGCCGAAGCCGGTAAGGCTGTGAGCGATACTCCGCTCATCGCCGCGCTCGTGCCTTACGTGTCCGCCATGGATGACTCGCAAGCGGCGACGCTCTTGGAAGGTCTTCCTGCGGACATGGCTGTTGGCGTCATGATGTGCACGCCTGAAGAACGGGCTAAAGAGATTATGTCGCACACGCGAAGACGAGACTTGAAGGAGCGCATAGCGAACAAATCCTTGATTCACCTCGACGCGTGTACTATCGTCAACCTTCGTGGGGCAGTAGCAGGGGAATCCTCTTCCTTCATTTTAGAAGCGAGAGAGCGCGGTGGAAACAGGATTACTTTTGGAGGCGGACGATTGACAGTCGCCACGAAGCTGTTCTCCGCGCCTGGTCCTGGCGTTGAGCAAGGGACTGTCCATGACCGCGGTAATGGTGAATACGTCGTACAGTTCACGAGCACCTTGGCCGGTAAGATCGCCGTCGTTGTCGAGGCTTCCGGACAATCTCGTGCCTGGGACGTAAACATCGAGGCATCCGACGTCGTTATTCCAAAGTGTACGATCGAAAAGCAAGGATTGGAGAGTTGGACGGCCGGTAGTCCTGGTAGAATACTGCTTACTTTGCGCGATCGCTTCGGGAATTTCGCTCATTCGTCGAAAAGTATCCTCGAGTTCGAAGCTCGCGCATCAGGACCTGGAGGCGTCATCGTCGAGCGCAACATGTTGGATGACGGGAAAATTGAATTTCTCCTGAACACGACTGTCACTGGCATTTACAAAGTCGCCGTATCGTGCTTGGATACGAAAGAAGATTTGAGCGGCTGTCCCTTTGAAGCACGTATGGGGACCGACGCTCTCTCCCAAGCGGGCTGTACCGCCTCATTGCAATCTCTCACGAGTTCGACAAAGGGCCCGGGGGCGAAAGCCGCCGCCTATGGCGCCTGCGCCGCCATGGCGGGTGAAGAAGTCACCTGCGTTGTGGAGGCTCGCGATCGGTACGGCAATACGACTACTTTTGCAGGCGAACACGTGGCCGTCATTGCGTTCGGACCGGCGCACTTGCCCGCGGATAGACCGTTTGAAGTGGCCGACGTTCGCAGTGGCCGGATGGCGCTTCGAGCCATCTTCCCACGATCGGGGAGCTACACGATCGCTGTAACTGTTGACGGCATCCCGATCGCTACGTCTCCGCTCATCTTGCACGTTTTTCCGGGTGCGTGCGAAACGAGTCGTGCGGTCTTACGTGGTGACGCGCTCAATGGCATCGTCGCGAGTAAGATTACAAGTCTTCTTGTGCAAACAGAGGACAAGTACGGGAACCATTGCCACGTGGGTGGCGACAGGGTGAATCTCTCCATGTCAGGACCGAACGGCATCAAAGTAAATTCTTTGGACGTCAAAGACAACGAAGACGGAACGTATTCTTTCTCATTCATCATTCCACAATCTGGTCGATGGACGATTCAAGCCGTCGTGAACGGTCGCATTGCAAAAGAGAGCACCACTGAAGTTGTCGTCACATACGGCCCATTACACGCCGCCGCGTGCGTGTTGAAAGGAGGTCCTGGAATGAAACGTACGGAAGTTTGCGGTGCGCAGCGCGATATTTACTTGCAAGCTCTCGAATATGACGCAAACGGGCGCGGGATGAGCGGGCAAGAAGCTATCACAATGCACTTGATTACGCCAAGTGGTGCGACGCACACACTCGCCCCCGTTTTTGCCGAACGAGGCTCTCGCTACAAGGCCACGGTACGATGGTGGGAGGTTGGAAGACACGAGGTTGTCGCCGCAGTCGGGGGACAACCAGTTGTAGGTTCTCCATTCGTAGTGAACGTTGAAGCGCAGGAAGTGAGTCTGCCGATGTGTCGACTCTCGGGACCTGGCCTTCAGGGTGCTGTCGCGGGAGAGCGAGCCACGATCCTCATCGAGTCAAGAGACGAACGCGGTAACCGACTCTTCAATGGCGGTGCACAAATGGGCATTGCCGTGCGATCGGGCGGTGAAACTCTTCGTGGCAAGGTGCAAGATTGCGGGGACGGTACGTATGAGGCGAGTTACATTGTCGAGCGTGCCGGACCGTTCGAGTTGTCACTGTTCCTCGGCACGGAGGCGGCTACGTACAGGGCGACATGTAAGCCAGGACGCGTAGATTACGCCAAGTGCCGCGTTGATGGGGTGAATAATGGCGTATGGGTTGCTGGCGAGCAACTCACTCTCACAGTCACGCGCATGGATCGTTTTGGTAACAGAATCACCCGTCGCGAAGGGCTGGCGCCTTTCTTCGGCAAGGCGATTGGACCTGGAGATATCGTAAGCCAGTCGTTAGAACTCGGTAACGGAACGGCGGAAATCAAGTTGTACGGCACAGTTGCTGGAAACTATCAAATCGGTGTCTACGTTGCCGACACTCCCATTGTGCCTTACGCGAATGAGGAAGCCGAAGCTCTTATGGAGAACCAACAGCTCCTCCTCGAAGACTCAAAATCCGCTAAGTCCAAAGCAGATAGCAAAAGGATTGAAGCGCAAGAGTCTGGTCTTCGAACAGATTCTCTCGCGGGTACCGTGCGTTCGGCGTCAAAGAGTGATATCAACGCTGGCAAGCCATTGGCCGCGGTTCCAGGAACCTTCATCGCCTCTGAAGACATTGAAGCGATGAAGGAAGTAACGCTGCCAAAGGTGACGACAATGAATGGCGTCGAAATGGTTCCGTTACCGAATGGTTTGTTCGAGATGAACTTGATACCGACGATTGCGATGCCGAATTGCTGTGAGTTAGAAGTCATTGGTGGCACGCGCGCCGATGATTCATGGATCACCCCAGCGGGTGACGAAGTGATTGTCAGAGTCATAGCCCGAGACAGATACAAGAATGAAACGCACTGGGAGGAGGGTCAAACGATCACCGTCGAGGCACTCGGTCCAGAGTTTCTGAGTTTCTCCTCGCACGGAACGACGAGCTTACAGAACGAGTTCGTCGCGAAGATGATTCGCGCGGGCACGTTTGAGCTTCGAGTGCTTTGTGACGCCCTTCCAGTCTGCTGGAGGGCAATGCAAGTCATCGCTGGCTTCACTTTCGCGCCGCGATCGATTTTGAGTATGGATGGGTTGAAGGACGTCAAAACTGGTAACATCGTTCGATTGACACTTCGAACAGTCGATAGGTATGCCAACCTCCGTCTTAGTGGTGGAGATACGGTGCAGCTAGCGCTCCAAGGTCCGAACGGCGCATTCGCTCGCCAAGTGAGCGTGACGGATCATCAAGATGGTACTTACGCGCTTGAATTCCAAGTCACTGCCGCAGGCAGGTGGATTATGAGTACGCGCATCAATAGTGTTCTTCACGTCGAGGGCGGAATTTCTTTTGTCGTTGCGTTCGGTACACTGACGGCAGAGGAGGCGGTGGTTTCTTTCGATCCTCCTTTGCCTAAAAACGGATCTGTTGAATGCGGTCGCACAAGCGATCTGATGCTGCATGGCGCCGGTTGGGAGACGAACAATCGCGTCATGACCGGTTTGGAGGCTGTGAGCGTTCGCTTGACGCATCCCTCTGGTTCTCAAGAAGCTATTCCGGTCACGTTGTCAAGGGATAACAAGTGTTATACCGCCAAGATCCGCTGGCTCCATCCTGGTCACCACTCTGTGAACATCATGTTGGACGGTGTTGTGGTTCCAGGCACGCCAGTTCGCGCCAACGCAGAGGGTAAAAAACTCGCTCTTATTTCATCAGCTCTTGTCGGCGATGGTGCCACAACTGCCACCGCCGGAGAAGATGCCGAGTTTACGCTTCTCGCTCGCGATTACGGAGGAAACCAAATTAACAAGGGCGGCGCTGACTTGGCGATTTCTTGTCGAGCCAGTGGCAGAGAACCAATTGCTGGTGAAATCCATGATAACGGCGACGGCTCGTACCGCTGCATCTACTCGAGTACGATTGCGGGCGATATCGAAGTTGTCTTAACGTTAAATGAAGGCACGACGCAGACGAAGCGTTTGATCAACGTCAAATGCGAAGCGGCTGAGTGCGAAATCAGCGAATGTCGTGTTGACGCTGGTAAAATGATGTTACTTTGGAATGCGGGAGACGCTGGTCTAATTCGCGTCCAACGCCGGGACAAGTATGGTAACCCGACGACTAAAGATACCGCAAATGGTCTTAACCGTTTCGCCGCCGAAGTTGTCGGGCCAGGATGGGCTGACTGTGAAGCCTTGGAGCTTGGCGATGGTTCGTGCGAACTTCGACTTGTCGCTCAGGCTGCTGGGTCCTACGACATCTCTATCGTCGCCTTGGCAATCGATGAAGAAACAATGACCCCACTCGATGTTCCATCCGTCGAACTCACGTCTTTCAGCGCTATGGTGAGCAGTCAAGAGACTTTCCCGTCTTCTTGCGTCGCCCGAATGGCACTTGTCAACGGCGGTAAAGAGGAAACGCTCGCCGAAGTGGACGCCGATATTACGCTGCCGTCCACCATCATGGCAGGGGATGATATTGCGATGCACGTCTTATCACGCGACTTGCACGGGAATCACACTAACTGGCTTGGCGGCGAACGTATCGCCGTTCACGCACGCGGACCCATCGAAGTTCCGTTCGTTCCGATGGATGCGGTCGGCTCTTTCACGGCGGTCATCACAACGGCCGGAGCCTACTCGGTCGCCGCCCTCGTCGGCGACTGTGCGTGCAACGGATGGCCAAGAATCTTGCAAGTCGTCGCTGGTCCGTGTAACCCGGACAAGTGCACGGTAAGTGGGGATGCGCTCGGTAATTGTGCGACAGCGACTCCTATTTCGCTGTTGATGCAAGCTACGGACCAGTACGGTAATCCGCGATCGCTTGGCGGTGATTTCATTGAAGCAGTGCTGATCAACGAAGACGAAGGTACCATTGATACACAGATAATCGACAATACCGACGGTACTTACACAATTAATTTCGAGCTGGACATGCCGATTGAGCACGAGCTGTGGATTTCTGCCAATGGCCTGCGCGAGAAACAAAGTCGCTACAGCTTGATGCCCAGCCTTGGCGCGCTGCAAGCGTCGGATTGCGTCATCAACGGTCTCGGCGGCGAGCGGTTGTGTCTCGCCGATCGCTCGACACTTTTCGTGCAACCAGCGAATCCGAGTCGCGTAATGAGTGGCAGGGAAGCCGTGGTGGTGTCTGTTCGCATGCCGAGCGAAATGTCCTTCAACTTGCCCCTGAAGTTTGAAACCGATTCGCGAAGATTTTCGTGCCCTCTTCTTTGGGTTGAAGTCGGCGATCATCACATCACTGTCAATCTTGCTGGTGAAGTCGTTCCGGGTTGTCCATTCATGGTTCGTGTTCGAGATCCAGATGAAGAATTTGAGGAAATCGAAGGCGAGGAGTCGCAGACGGCGATGACCATGGTTCCCGCGGATAACTCTTTCGGATTTGTCTACACCAACGACAAGACGGCCGTCGCCGCTGCGCAAGCCGCGAGTGGCATCGGCACGACAGACGTGGACCCGGACGCAGAAGACGAAGACGATGAAGATGCCTTCACATTTGGAACCGCACTCAACCCGCCACCTCCGCAACAAGTGGATTCGACCATCGCCATTATCCGCAAGCTCGAGCTCGAGGATGCAGGTGATGCGCTCTCTGATATGCGCCCGGAGGTTGCCGCGGCGGTTTTGCAGCGCTTGAATCCACAAAAGGCTGCGTGTGCTGCGGCGATGATGTCTCAGACTGAACTTAGTGCAGCGGTGGTAATGATGACGGAGGAAAGCGTATTGAGCGTGCTCAACGACGCGCCACCGGCCGCACGTGCGTCTATCATCGAATCTTTACCACCCGCTGCTGCGGCACAAGTGATGAATGGTATGGATGCCCGCGCCGCTTCCTTATGCGTCAATAAGCTCATTGATCCCGACGTTGCCGCGGCAATCATCGCTAAGATGAAACCCACAAAGGCAGCCGAGATGATGCAGTTTATCCCAGCTGATGCACAGAAGGCAATTTTGATCGAACTCGACCCGGTATCCATGTGCGCATTGGTCACTGGTGCGTATGAGCCGACGGCGGCGGATGCCATCAGGCGAGGCCTGCAAGTGTCCCCGGACACGGTCAGTATCATCTTTACCACCGCTCCGGCGGAAGAGTGCGCTAAGATGGTCCGAAACATGCAACTTGACGCTCAAGGTTGTGAAATTGCAGCCGGTGCTATGCAGCGCGCCGCGCGAACGCATCCTCGTGCCGTTGAAAATATTCTCGCCATGACGAAGATGACCGCCGTCGACGGCGGCGCCGCCATCAAGGCAGCCGTGTTGAGACAACCGGGTGGTGATGTGATCGTCAAGAACGCCGAAACGAGTATAGCAAAGGGCGAGATTGAAATCCCCGCGCCCGTCGTGAAGACAAGGCAAGCCAAATTTAAGTGGGGTGGCACCGGTCTTAAGCCGAGTAAGACTGCATCCGAGCGCGCGGCGCGTTCGCTCGCCGGTATGGCTCCAAAGGTGTCTGCTCAAGCGCTCGCCGACATGCGTCCCGGTGCAGCGGGCGCGGTGCTCGCATCGATGGACTCTGAACGTATCTCCAGTATCATCTCCGTTATGGATCAGAATGTCATGGCGAGCGCGGTCGGAAGTATGGAGGCTGAAGAGGCATTACGCGTCATCAGCAGCTCATCGAATGCGGCGCGCGTGACGATTGTTGAAGCGCTCCCGGCTGGCGCGGCAGGATCCATCTTGAGTATGTTACCGGCAGACGAAGCCGCGGACTTGCTTCGAGCCATGGACGCCAGCGCCGCCATTGAAGCAGTAAGCTCGATGCCCGCCAAGGCGGCTGCACTTGCCTTGCAAGAGCTCCCTGATGATCAAATGTCGACGTATTTGCTCACGCTTCCACCGAGCACGGCGGCACCTATCCTCTCGCACATGTGCGAGAGAGAAGAAGGCCGAGTGAGTGCATCCAAGGCGTTACAGCTGTTGAGCACGCTCAACGCAGATAAGACTACATTACACATCAGTGGAATGTTGCAACGAGATCCGAAGAGCACAGCGAAAATCATGACCGAACTCACCCAAGACGCTCGCGCAGCTGTGTTGGGTGCCTTGAACGCAAAGGATGCTGGCAAGGCGCTTCAATTCTTGGGGCCTCAAAATGCCGCATCTTCGCTCGTGGCTGCGGTAGCTGCGGGTACGAGTCCAGCGATTGCCGCAGTTGCACTCGAATCGTTGGCACGCCTCGGTGTTTGGCCACCAAGCATTGACGTACCGCGTTCTGGCGCCAAAGTGCGAGGTCCGCTTGCTGACGTCCTGTTGGTCATGTTCGAGCTTGAGCCTGAAGCAGCAGCGCAAGTACTCACCGCGCTCGATCCCGATGTCAGCGCATCGGCCGTCGGAGCAATGACCCCTGCAACTGCTGGTGCACTCGCGAGTGCCATCCCAGATCCAAAGGCTGCTGCGCTCTTGTTGGAGTCAATGCCGCACGCCAAACGGGCGGCGATGATCATCAAGATGCGTCCGCAGCCCGCCGCGGATGCGGCATCGAACATGGAAACAGAGAACATCCTCGCTGTGATGAAAACGCTGTATGAAACGTTGGATCCGGCGACAATGTCGATTGCGAACGACATCATCTCGAAGATGGAGCCTTTCAAAGCTGGTTCCGTCGTTGCGGGTCTGGATGAAGCACACGCTGTCCGCATAATGTCAGCGTTGCCTCCTTTGGTTGCTGCCGCCTTGATTTCCAGTGGTGGTCTTCCGAGTGACAAGGCTGGTACATTCCTCGATCGCGTGAAGGTAGATCAAGCGGAGAATGTCCTTGCGGCACTCCCTCCGACTCTCGCGGAGGAAGCCGTGCAGAAGGTGTCAAGCACCGAGCTCAAGTCGAAGACGGCGTCTCGCACGGTGGTGCACCTGACCTCATCCCACATCTCAGGTCCTGGATGCGAAGAATGCGTCGCCGGTCTGGAAACCAAGTTCATCTTCGAAAGCACCAATCCAGGTGGTGTCCGAATCCACAAGGGTGGCGCGACATTGCAGTGCACAATCCATCATTTGACCTTCAAGTCGCAAGATGGGACGAACAGCGTGGATTTCATTCGAGGCGAAGGCAAACACGTGCAGGTGCAAGACATGATGAACGGTGCGTACGAGTTCCCTTACAAACTCGATAAAGCCGGTGAATATGATGCCGTGATTACGTCTGCTGGGCAGACTCGCGTCGTGCGAATCAGGTGCAAACCAACGATACTTGATCCGACGCAGTGCTCGGTGGTGCCGGTTGAGGAAGGAACCACATGGCGGGCGGGTGAAGTCCTCGTAGTCAAGGTGCTTTGTCGAGATCGATTCGGAAACGATGTTGCGCCACCGAAACAGGGTGATGCTGGTGTTGATTTCGTCTTGCTGGCGGATGGAGAAGGGCCGAGCGTCGTCGAGGCAGAGGTCGTCAACGACCCAGCGGGTGTCGGCGCCTTCGCGAAATTCCGCGCGACGGAGTGCGGCAAGTACTCGCTTCGCATTTTTACGGCAGACGTCGCTCGTCAATGGTGGGGTGGTGTACAACGCGACTGCATTCAAGGTGCACCGATCGACATCGTTTTGACGGCCACCGCCGCAGATGCCTCGCGCTCAAGCGTGCAGCTCAGCGGCATTCGTGAACGAGGTGGTGGCATGCTTCTCGGTTTGGCTGGTCGACAAATGGCCATCATCATTTTCGCCAGAGACAAGTTCAACAACGAAGCAGTCTTTGATAATCAAAGACTGCGTGTTGACGCTGTCGGTGTCGCTACTTCTGTATTTAGCCTTACCTCGAAAGAGCCCGGAGAAGCAATGTTTACGAGTGCACTCCAGCGAGCAGGTACTTACTCGCTTCGCGTGACTGTGGACGGTAAGCCCGTGCACGGTTTCCCCCGTAACTTGCAGGTTGTTGCCGCTCAAACGGATCCGCGTTTCTGCTCCATTCGTGGAGATGCGCTCAACACTGTCGTTGCAGGCGAAGTCACGAAGGTTCTCGTGAATGCTGCGGATCGGTACCAAAACGTCTGCCTCGAAGGCGGTGATAGACTCACGGCGCGCCTTCTCGGTCCGGCGGGTTCTATCGATGCTGATACTTCTGATTTCGGCGATGGTACGTACCGATTGTCGTTCGTCGTCCCACGGGCTGGTGAGTGGAGAATCTTCTTAGCGGTTAATGGCGTGGAGAATCCGAAACCCGCGACTTCATTCGTCGCTTCCCAAGGCGGCTTGACGTCAAAGCAGCTCATGCTCATTCCAGCCGACAAGCGTGACGAGTACATGGTGGGTTCTGAATCTGAATTCTTCATTCAGTCCATCGATTACGAGGTCGGAGGTCTCGAAGTGAACGGCCATGAGGCTATCTGTCTGCGATTAATCGCACCCTCTGGCTTGTCCACGATTGTTCCCTTGAGGTTGACCAAAGACAAGGCGCGTTACCGCGCCAATATAATGTGGCCTGAAGTGGGCTCGCATTCGCTCATCGCGGCTTTGAACGGCGAAACTGTCGTTGGATGTCCATTCTCTGTGCAAACCGCCGCAGCACAGGTGTACGTCCCGGGATGTAAGATGACTGGCGCGGGCTCGACGAAGGCTGTCGCGGGCGAACGAGCGTCGTTCATCGTTGAGGCACGAGACAACAGAGGCAACCGCATGATGGGAGGAGGCGCTACTCTGAGCGCCGTCGTACGATCTGCGTTGACCCCGGGGAAATCAGTCAAGGCCACCATACTTGATCAAGGAGATGGTACGTACGTGTGCAGCTACACGATTAACAAAGCTGGTCCGTTCACCATCGTTGTGTCCTCACCCAACTCGCAAGCAACGCTCAGCGCCACGTGCGTTGCCGGACCAGCGGACCCAGCATACTGCCGAATCGACGCGAGCGACGTCAAACAGATTGAAGCTGGTACGCGCGGCATCGTCAAGGTGTTACGCGCCGATCGCTTCGATAACTTAATTCCCGCTGGTGCGGAGTTGATGCCATTCCGCGTTGAAGTCACTGGCGTCGGCCCGGCGGATGTCGAAACCGTCGAAGCAGGAGACGGTTCGGCAGAAGTTCGATTCGAGGCTCGTGCAGTCGGTCGATACACTCTTTACGTGTGGAGCGGCTTCAAACGCGAACCGGTGTTGGGTTCTCCGTGCGAGATTCAAGTCCTACCCAGTCAGCCCGCGGCTTCATCCTGCAAGGCGCAGTTACAAGGCGCCGAGTTCAAAGCTCAAGGCGTCTACAGCGCGCAAGCGGGTACCACTGTCACGGTGCGCATGCAACCGCGCGACAGATTCGGGAACACCACGGCTTGGAAGTCCTGGCAAACACTCAGCGTTACCGCGAGTGGTACCGAAGACATAACGTTTACAGAAATTGATGATCAAGAAGCAGTCTCGTCCCGCGGTGTGTTTTCTGCGACGTTTTCGAAAGCCGGCGCGTACGTCGTCTGGGTTACCGTCGGTGGACAAACCATCGTCGGCTGGCCGCGAGTCGTGCAAATCATTCCGGGCACCACCAACGCCAACGTCTCTCAGCTTCGTCCCGAGGCCGATAGTATGGCTCTCGCCGCCGAACTGGTGCGCCACGGTGGAAACGACGCTTCTCTCATCGACGCGCTCGGCCGTCAATCCACCGACGTGGACAAGCTGCGCGGTGAGATGATCGCTTTGAAGCAAAAGTTGGCTTCCTACGAACGCGCTGAACACGACGCGCGTCAGCGTGGCACAATAGATCCCACCGCCACCGCGCTGACGACTGAGCAAGTGGACAAGAAGAATATGAAAACCATGCAGTTGATGGTCGCCGAGACCGAGTCCGATAGAGGCACGCTCGACTCCGCCAACGACGACGACGAGTTCGGCGACGCGTCGCCATTCTATGATGACAACGTTGACGACGCGGAGTTTGAAGACGCACGATCGCCGTGAAAGTAAACACGGATAACTGCAACTCATTGTACCGCGCGATCTACTCGCGCAGCGAGACCTCGCGCGGGCCGCGCGACCTCGTTCGCCGGTGTACTACTAATACCTCAATCCACCTTTTTAACCACCCTAGCGAGTACAGTAGCTCATAACGACACATCACACTACTATCCCACCTCTGGCCACGCGCGTCGACGCACCCCGCGCGCGATCGGTCGATCGTTCAAGCGCGCGTTCGAACGATCGCTCGATCGACATCGTCCGCGCGGCCGTTCGCTCGCGCGAAACCCATCAACCGCGCATCGAATCCGTCGGTATCCGCGCGCGCCGTCGCGTCGCGCGTCCCACCTCCTCCCATCGCCGCCGTCGCGCCGCCTCCCATCGCCGCCGTCGCGCCGCCTCCCGTCGCCCGTCCCCCCCTCGACCGCCCGCTCGAGTTTCGGATAGCGCGAAAAAGCGATTCGTCTACCCCCGACCGACGTCCGCGCGTACCGCGCGCCGCGCCGACGACCGACGCCGCGATCGACGCCCGCCCGCATCGCATCGCGTATTACGCGCGTCCGCGACCCCATGAGCGTTTCGAGACTCGATCGCGCGCCCCGAGCGCGTCCCGCGCCGTCGCCCGGGCGTCCGCGTCCGAGTAGCCCAATCGACGAAACGGCGAAAAAAAGGGGTCGCGTCGACGCGAGCGTTACGTCGCGGCGGCGCGATTCGCGTTAAATACGACGCGATCGCCATGTAAATAAAGCGCGCGTCGTAACGCTCGCGTCGCGGGCCGCGCGGAGACGCGTCGCGTCGCGTCCGCGGAGACGCGTCGCCGCGCGTCGACACACCGAGTCGCGACGCGCGCGCGAGTCGGACGCGGCCGACGCGCGCGCGACGACATCGCCGAGATCGAGCCTCGCGAGCGTCCATCGCGGTGCGTGCGCGCGCGCGACGCGCGCGATGACGCGCGGTAGACGAATCGCTGAAAAGTACATTCATATCTTTTCGAACGGCGCGCGCGCGGCGACGGAACGATCGCGCGAACGATCGCGCGCGCGCGAAACGCGATGGATGTACCTATTTGTCTTAGGGTCCACGTCCGCGCGCGGGACGACCCGACGGACGGTGTCGACTGACTCGAGCGTCGGCCGCGCGCGCAGGTCATCTCGCTCGCTCGCGCGGGGACGCGGCGGCGCGGCGACGCTTCTTCGTTCGCTACTTTGCGTCGGGAAATTGAAAAGGCGCGACGAGATGTCGATGGAGGATGATTTAGAATTGCACCTCGCGGAGTTTATCGATGAAGAGGGGGCGTTCGACGAGTGGTGCGTGGACGACGCGGAGGGACGCGACGCGACGCGGGAAATCGACGGGACGGCGGCGAACGCGCGGAACGGCGAGCGCGAGGAAACGGCGAGCGCTGACGATTAGAACGACGATGACGATGACGGAAATGACTGACTTTGACGCGTTTGTACGCGATGGATCAACCGTAGGTGCGAAGCTTCGATCGATTTCGACGCCTTGGTGGATGACGACGCGCTCGCGATCGAGTACGACATGACGCCGAGATCTGGGGGAGATCGAAAAAGCGCGCCGGCGAGAAATTCAACAAACTTGAAAACCCGTAAACGCGGCCTCAAGCGCGGCGTCGACGGCGAGCTGTCGCTGAATGAACACGTGTACGTGGAATTCACGCCCGAGGGCAAGTTCAAGATGCGCGATGGGGAGAAACTGAAAGGACAATGGAGCGCGGAGGAAGACGGCCGCCTCGCGGACCTCGTCGCCAAGTACGGCACGCGTAGATGGTCTCACATCGCGCGTGCGCTCGAAAACCGCGTGGGCAAACAATGCCGAGAGCGATGGAATAATCACTTAGCGCCTGATATAAAACGTGGATCGTGGAGCACGGAAGAAGAGGATACTTTCATCAGGGCGCACGGCGAGCTCGGAAACAAATGGTCGGACATCGCCAAGCTTCTCGAGGGCAGAACCGAAAATAGCGTGAAGAATCACTGGAACGCAACGAAGCGGCGCAAGGATGGTGACATGTCGAGATTTCGTGCATACGTTATAGAAACCAGTGACAAACAGCAACGAGATGGTGTAGAAACGACACCACGCTCGAAGAGTCAGTCGATGACGGCGAGCGACTCGCTCGGGAGCTCGATGAGGCGCCCGACGCGACCATCCAGTCCGAGTCAAAGCCAGTCGACGATTAAGCCCAATGTGGATAAGCTGGTGAATACAGAAACGCACGACTCAAACGCATCGACGCAAGACGGTATGCCGATGAATCGTGCTCAAGCGCGATCGGTGGATATGCTCGACGGCTCGATGGCGGCGAACACGTTCATTTACGTCGACGCGAAACTGGTCCCGGCATTACACGACTGCATCGTCGTCAAGGCTCCTGGGAACGCGCACGATTTCATCGAAATTCTCAACAGTCACGAGCAACTGGTGCAAGACCGAACTCACGCCGACGACAGCCGCATCGAAGTGGCGTCGTACGCGTCCACCATCCCGCTGCCGTCTGCGCTTCTCGCCGACGCGCTTGGCACGCTCAGCGGTTTGATCGACGCCGTGCGTCGACACTGCAGCGTCGTCAGCATCGCGCTTGCTGTAAAAAGCGGGGATCACGCCATTCTGAAGCGGTTTGGAGGCAACTGTTTCATGGTATCCGTCTCCGCGCGCAAGTGGGAAGACGCCATGCAAGGCGTCAAGCTCGCCGTGCGACACATCAAAGACGTCAGCGCGACGTCTTAAATGCCTATAAATTATTCGTCACACTTGCTCAAATTGTGCACGGTGTACCATTTATCAATCTTTCGATCAAGGATAAACAGCTCGCTCGCTCGCTCACAAGCTCGCACGCACCGCCACACCCGTCAAATTCATTTGCAATGTCACATTAATCATTCTAAGCTACTACGCGTCACTGATTCAGCGGCGGATGCACCAATACATACTCCTCCGCGTACGCCCCCGTGCGATCATCTCCCTCATCACACGCCACGGGTGCGCACGACTTCGAACACGTGTACACGGCGATTGACCCAAAATCGAGCGCGGAGTCGCTCTCGGCGTCGACGCCGAGCTGACTGATGATTGTGGGCAAAATCTGAAACTCAAATTTTCTCGGCGCGCCGCACCGTTCGCAGTGCGGAATGTTATCCGTATTCGGCGCGTGCGTCACCGACGGCCACAGCGGCTTCGCCCCGGGCTCCGGGCAATACCTCAACACCTGCTCCGGGTCGTTCTTCAGCATGACGTGAAACGTCGCCAACTGCTCCATATCCTCATCGACCACCGCAGCCTCGATCGCGTCGATCTCTTCCGCGGTCATGTCCCCCCCCACGTCACCATCCACGCACTCCACCCCCCCCATCGCGTCTCCCTCCCCTCGCTCCTCCGTCTCCACCACCAACTCGTACTCTGGATACGTCTTCGTCGCCGCCGCGCTCGCGTCCCACCAATCGCACCTCGCGCGCCGCGTCGCCGTCTCCTCCGCCGTCAGCGCGCGCCCCACTTCTCCCTCCGCCACCGGATCCCACCCGTAGAACGCGTTCGCCCTCGGAAGCTGTCCCCTGAACGCCCGCGCGCCGCCCCTCGCGTGCGTCTCGCCCCCTCGCGTCCCGTTCACGAACACGTACACCGTCCGATGAAACGCGCTCGCCTCCGCGTCCACCGGCGCGTACACCTGGCACAAAAACGCCATTCGCTCCCCCTCGTTCGTCTCCAGCGCGCTCGCCCGCGGCACGCGCACGGGATCCATCCACGCCGGCGCGCCGCCCGCCTTGCTCGGAAACCGCCACGCCTCGAGGTCGTCGTCCCGTCGCGCGCGCTCGAGAAAGCCCAGCGACCACTCGCGGTCGTCGCTCAGCGCGTCGTCGTCGTCGTCGTCCATGGCGCGCGCGTCTCGCGCCGTCGCGCGCCGTCGCGTCGCGCTCTGTCGCGCGGCGTCGCGTCGCCGCCG
>TARA_B110000008_G_scaffold165567_1_pt1 | contig 25741 bp, 9 predicted proteins | sample TARA_B110000008 | Tara Oceans TARA_B110000008 (sample SAMEA4396496) | marine metagenome | biome: Westerlies Biome; feature: [DCM] deep chlorophyll maximum layer (ENVO:01000326); material: water (ENVO:00002006), including particulate matter (ENVO:01000060) such as... | depth 40 m
GCCGATCCGATCCGACGATCGAGCCACTCGACACCGTCACCGCGCGCGCGCGCCCGACCCTCTTTCGCGTCCGCGCGCGTCGCGCGACGCGCTCGCGTCGTTCGAGCGCGCGTCTCGCCCGACGCGTCGGTGCCGCGCCGCGGTGCGTCGAGCGACCGCGTGTGACGCTTCGGTCGCGACGCGTTCGAGCGCTGGAGCGCGCGTTCGCCGGCACTTCGCGCCGCGCCTCGCAGCATGGCCACGGTGGCCATCGCGCCCGACGTCCAGACGCACCCCACGGCGACGGCGGTGACGCTGGCGCTGAAGATGGCGCCGATCGCGACGTACTTGGCGTGCGAACTCGTCAATTCGGACGGTTTCGTCGCAAATTTCGTGGCGTGCGTCCTCGCGCTCGCGGTCGATTTTTGGTGGTGCAAGAACGTCAGCGGACGCTTGCTCGTCGGTCTGCGGTATTGGAACGAGATAGACGACGCCGGGGAGTCGCGGTGGCGGTTCGAGGCGAGGGACGACGAGGGCATGGCGCGCGTGAGCGCGAACGAGAAGCGACTCTTCTGGACGACGCTGTACGGAGGCGCCATCGCGTGGGCCGCGCTGCTCGTCGGCGCCATCGCGTCGTTCGAATTGAACTACGCGTTGATCCCGTTGGTGGCGCTGTGCTTGGCGATGACGAATTTGGTGGGGTACTTTAAGTGTTCGAAGGACGCGCAGAGTCAGTTGAATGGATTCGCGCGAAGGCAAGTCGCGAGCGCGTTGTTTTCGGGCGTCGGGTCCTCGGCCTCGTAGATCGAGGGTTTCGTTCATGTAGATATTTTAGGAGTTGTAACGCGCGCGATTCGCGCGATTCTCGCGTTCGTCTTGAGCCGCACGACGTTTTGATCCTCGCGAGAGCGTCGTCGCGCCGCGCGAGATTCAACCAGTCATCGACATTCCGAACCGGTGCGGCATCATACGGCGACGCGTCGTCACCCGATCGCGTCGGAGGCGAGACTTGCGGTTATTCCGGAGTCGACGCGCGATGTCGCGCGCCGCGGGCGCGTCCGCGCCGTCCACGGCGAGCTCGCACGTTGCGTTCAGTGGCTGGCTGACCAAGCGCGGAGGAAAGGATTTATACGGTAAAGCCACGTGGCGCCTGCGATATTTCGTGCTTCGACGACCGAGACACGCGAAAGAGCGGGCGTGCGTGCGGTACTTCGCCAACGAACCCGCGGACGGGGCGGAGAGCGCGGCGAAAGGGGAGTTTGCGATTAACGGACAGAGTGCGGTGCGAATCTTGGATTCCGATGAAACGTTCGCGGAATTCGGGCTCAAAGCGCACAAGTATGCCGGGAAGCGGATGTTTGCGTTTCAGACGATGCCGGGGCAGGGCGGGAAGAGCGCGGCGCTTGTCGTGGAGGCGGAGGATCTGACGACGATGCAACGGTGGGTGACGGCGATTAGCGAAGCAATCACTCGGGCAAGAAGTTTGGAGAATGAAGCGGCGAGTAAAACCGGTTTGGCGGTGTTAAACGCGCAAGTCGATGGCGATGAAAACGATGTTTTACGAGGGAAGAACTTTCGGGGGACGCTTGAATTGGCGGGACTTTGCGGACCGCTCGGCGACGGCGCGCTCCCCGTGCATTTGGACGCGTGCTGGGAGAATTTGACCTTTGTTGATCTCATGGCGGATTCGTGCTTGAACGAAAAGCTCGGCAAGATGCGACGATCGAAATACGTGCGCGAGACGTTGACGAGCTTGGTCGACAGTGCGATCACGATTGGACGGTGCTTGGGGGCGTCGCCGATTCCCATGAGCGGGCCAGAGTCTAACGCGATGAGCACGATTCGTCGAGCTCTTGATGATATGCTCGCACTCGCTCGCTTGATGCCAGTCGGTACGAAAGACAATAATATTTTTGTTTCGTTTCTTGCGGCGCTGTTGGATCGCGTTCGTCAGCTTCGACCAGGTGAACTGATCATGTGTCCGGGAGGTTGGGCAAACGAAGAAGGCGGCGCTGCGGTGATTTACACCATTCACCGTCTCCCCGCACACTTCGTTGTGAGCTTGACCAACTGCGGCGACGGTGTGGAGTTTCATCCTATTCAAGCTGATCCTGCGAAAGATGCTTTCAAGTATATTCATACCATTCAGTTGATGGACGTTCCGATAGCCGTCGCGATGGACTCCTCGGCGTGGGCGCTGCTGTTCCGCCCGTTGATTTTCCCTCAAGACGCCGCCAGTGCGAAAGACATGATTTACAACAAGCTCCTTCCCATGATGAATGGTCGTCCTCTACTCGCTTCGGTCACCCCCAAACCACTGCGCACTGTTAAGTTTGCGAAACAGCCAAGAGGACGCGATTCAAGCGGCGTCTTTACCGCACTCGAAGCCGCTCGATGCGGTCTCGCTAGTTTAGGTTGCCCGCCGAATCGTGCAGATGCGTTGGTGAACCTTGGAGTAAGGTTTGTCATGCTTGAAGAGGCCAAGCGCGATTTGGAGCGCGTGAACATGATCGGTGCAAGCGCTCTGGTTACGTTGCAAGCGGCGTGTAGAACGGTTGCGGAATACGCGGCGAATCATGCCGACTTGTGCGTCGAGGCAGAAGAAGCAAGTAATGGTGAGCCACCGAAGAAAACGACAATGCCCCGAGAAACGCTGGCGCAGATGTTGCGCTCAGTTGAATCGGTGATTCTGCGGACAAAGGCCCTGCACGGCGCAACGACACTACCGCCGGCATTGCAACCGCCGAAGGTACCGATCACGGCGTGCGCTTTACCACTCTTCAACCGCCTCGCCAGCGAAGGTAACGTAGATTCGTTAGCAGGTGCAGCTAGAACGCCACCGATTTTGAGGCCAGTCGAACTCACATTGGTGCCGGATGCCGTGGCGAAGCTAGAAGACGTACCCAAGGCGTTGAGAAACGCGCTGCATTGCTGCACGATTCTCGCAAACCAAGCGGATTTGATGCCAAACTCTTACGCCTTGCGCGTGAGCTTGCTCGTGCACTTGTTTGTACATGTCCTGCCGGCACCTTTACCTATTACGCACCCTGAGAGACATACGAAATGCTTTTGGGCATCGGTGAACACCACCTATGAGCTCCAAGCTGAAATTTTGAGGAGTCTAAATTTGTTGCTGCGGCACTTTTCCGCCGCAGCGCTTTCAATCAGCGTCACGCAGACTTTCGATGCAGCGCGTTTACTCACCATTGCCAATTTCGCGGCAATCGCGGATGCGACGCTTCGTCTTAAAGTAGCAGACGCGCCGTCTGCGTTCATGCAACACTACGCCGGATACGCCGAAGGTCCGATTTCGGCGTTTGGTTTTGAAATCGGTCCGTTCGCCGTTGAGGCAGAGTACTTGCGTTTCCACTGCCCAGAACGTACCATTAGGTTGACTCAGACGCTGGATTACTTTCATAGCTTGAAGAAAACGATCGAGAGCGATCACATGATTTACCGTTGGGAGAATGAAGCCGCGGGTGGGATGTCGTTTGGCGTCGGCGAGGCGAGACTCATCGATCAAGTCTGTTTGCAAATGGGTATCGGCCGAGAAGATCCAGAGTACTTGGCAAAGTATCACAGTGGCGAGTTGCGTGAGTTTGCCGATAGCTATCCGGAAATGAGTGCACTTCGAGATATCATTTTCATGTTCAAGTTACTCATGGCGCCGACGTCAGACGACCTTCCAGAGCTCGCACGTTGGAAGCCCATCGACGCTGCGTTGGATTGGAGTGTGGCGCGACGCGAAAGTTCGCGTAGTTACTTTGACTTGGAAGTGCGGGCTTTCGGTCGTGCTTTGACTATTCAGCCTTGGAAAGAACCAGAGGTAGAACAGGGCACGTCTAAGACAGGTTGGCGTAACATTTTTGGCGGTGGATTTTTCGCAAGAATGCAAGATCGCCGGCCGCGATGCCCACCTTCGGGCGCCAATCCCAGCAACCTGGCTGGTCAGCGAGTCGACACCGAAGAAGACGTCCTTCATTTGCGCGAGGTACCAACGTTTGACAATCTGCTTAAACCAAGCGAGTCGGAGCTGCTCCTGACTTACTTGACCGCTCCCATGATTCGTTTGCCGCTCGTGATGAAGCTGTTCGCAGAACCGACACGCGTGCGCGGGTTGACGCACAACGACATTCAGAGTGTTTTAGACGCTGTGATTTTCGAGCCCGGACCTTGGGCGCCTCCAGAGCCGACGACAATACCAAAGGAAATACCTGCAACAACGCGAGCGCATATGGCAACGCCGACTGGTTTACTCGTGCACGAGCTCATCAACTGTCCGGCGCCTCTCGCGGATAGCGCCGAAGAGCTGTTGGCGTTGAGTTTGGAATTAGATACCGGGCGTCACGACGCACCGAGCGCACAAGGGGTGTTGTTCGCGTGTAGGATGCTCACTAGACTGCTGGCGTTCGTAGATAGCATCCTCAAGGCAAATTCGCTCGATTCGGAATTCACGACATCCACTGGCTTGACGCGAGGGCTGGATTGTTCGTCGGCGTCTTTGTCGGCACTCGCGGACGTCAAAGTCCGCATCACCAAAGCACTCAAGGAGAGATGTCGACCAGTGATTCAGCGATGGTTACGTCACGCGGTGAAGAAAAATGCAATTCGTGCGGCTTGCGCACTTCACGCACATCTCGCGTACATGTACTACTGGACGCCTCGAGTAGAAATAGACAAACAAGCGGCCCTCATTATTCTCACGGCACAGCAGTACATTTTCGTGAACTACCACTTCACAGATACACCGGATGGAAGCGAGACGAGCAATAGAAAGTTGGCGGACACGGGGAGTATGAGCGGTGTCGATACTGGTCTCGGCTTTGCGCCGACGGAGATTTTTGACCTGTTCCAGCGAAAGCGACGGAGCATTCTGGAATGGGCGGCGGCGAATCCGCAAGACGCTAATAGCATTCTGGAGAACGTCGTCGAGACGCTCACTACTAAGAAGACAGATGGCTCGAACTCACCAACGAACGTGTTGGATGCAGAGGACACGTTTAGCGCGAAGCGTGCGTGGCGCCGTGCACCAGGTGCGGGTGGTGCTGGTAGATTTGTCAGCTACGTGTCGGATATCCCATTCGCAGATCTCGTCGAGAGGGACAAACGGGCCGCGGCGCTTTTACTTCAAAACCATCGTCACTACGGAGAGTGGCTTCTGGAGACGACGCTGCAGTCTTTCGATATGGAAATTAATGCTCAGCTCGGCGAATTCACCGTTCGAAAGAACCGATTGCGTCATTTAGAAGCTAGTATTCGTGAAATGCCGGACTTCGTCGCAGCGCTGGGACCAGTGCTCGCCAAGCGCGGGATTGAGCCGTCGCACTTCCAAGAACTCAGCAAAGGGGACGAGCTCGTGATCGGCGATTCGGGGGATGTCGTTCACTGTGCGGAGGTAAAGAATACGGAGCATCGTACATGGATGCGTCTCGTGGGTCTCAATCATGATATTCAGTTGTGGGATCGAGATCCAAGACCGCCGCTGAACGAATTTACGCGACCGCTCGTTAGCCGCGTGCAGACAAAGTCACAAGCATTAGAACTTTTGGGTCGTGCAGTCGGTGCTGGTGGTCTCGCAAGCTGCGAGCAATGGATTCTTTCTATTCTTGATCCCATCATCAAGGGTCCGGGCGCGGGATATCTGCACGGTGTCGAGCTCTTTTTACCCAAAAATACAATTCACGGGTCCATAGCTCGCCTCGCCGGCACTGGCGCGCCTGAGAATGCGGTGAGCGAACCTTGGAGTTTTTGGAAGCGAAAGACTGTGAGCACATCCAATGACGATCAACGTCGCGTGGAAGAGGCCAAGCAGCTCTTGACGGAGGTAATGATCGTTAGAGAACCTCCTCTGGTACAAGTTTTCCGCGTGGAATCGTACGGTCGACGTTGGCGACGTTCGTTAGTGTTCGCATCAAATGCTTCTTTCTGCCTCGCAGATATCGATCCCGATGGTCAACCAATTCTAAAGGATGAAAATGAACGATTTTTACTATCTGCCGCGCGTCTAGGCTCGCGAGCTCCGAGTTTAGTCGTCACGAGACTCTTGAATGGCTTCATCGGACGCGAGTCGTTTGTTCCGGCGCGACATTTGCGTGGCTTACTGCCCCAGGTTTTGCTCGAAGAGTACCAGTTTTGGCGAAGCGAAACTACTGGTGATTTATTTGGTACCGCGAATGAAAGTGCTTCGCACCCGAATACTATGATCCATGTGCGATTGGGCTATGAAAACAATTTACTGCTCGATGGAGGATTTCCCGTAGATACTCGCGCCATCGTGCGAAGACTTCCAACAATGGGTGCTGATGGGATTTCGCGTCTCCCCCCGCTAGATGGTTCGTACGTCGATGGTCAGCTTACATTAGTAGATCTTCTGTATGCGCCCTCGCTGGCGGGTGAACAAGGGCGCGCTCTACTCGCGCTCACCAAGTCTCTCGCCGCCGTCGAAGGATTGGCACATTCGCTTGTCTGGTCATCAAAACCTGGGCTCGAAAGTGGGCCGAATGAGCACATCGCGGGTGTGTGCGATATATCGCGTGTTGAACTTCCAAGACTTGGTGTTTCGTTCAATGCGATAGAGTCAGGTGGTGCTATTCGCTTGGAGTGTGAGGAACACGCCGGGTTGTTTTTAGCGCAAAGACGCAACGCCGCGCTCGAGATTCTGCTTACCGGGCTGCCGCATGCGCTTCTTCTCGAAGCTCGAGACGGTGCACTGTCTGTGCTGTTATCGGCGAGCGCAATACCTCGACCCGCGGCGACTGCGTCGGACTTCGCGCATGGAGCGAGCACGGGACTCGGCTCAGATCTCATAATCGATCGTTGGAGCACGCAGTGGGTGGAAAACATAGGCAGCACAAAGCACTATGTGTATCCTGTGCATCCTTCGCATGCGACAATCAGTGCAACGTCGATGCCAGCCGCTCTATATCTCGCAATCCTGCGATTCATAGGTCGCGATTATCTCGCCGTGCTCAGACTTGCGGAACTCTGTGTGTCAGAAGCGGTGCCCACGCCAGAGGAAGCGCAGCTGTGGGACGCGCTCGCGCATGCGTGCTCTTTGGATCCAAGCCCCGACGCCACAGCAGTTCGCGTGAAGCTTATGTTGATGGTAAAAGACACTCCAATCGAACCCCGACTCGCGCTGAAGTGGCCACCCGTGGCGGATGTACTGAATTACGTCAATTGCTGGTCGTACATCAGCGCAAATTGTCGCCTCACTGGACATGAAGAGCTCACCGCGATCGAAAGCTTGGTTACGGAGACCATGGCAAAGAAGAAAACTTCCAAGTTCAAGGCTGTCATTAGTTTCATGTTCCCCGGCTCCAAGAAGGCGAGCGCGGCGGATATGAGTATGGATCCAACGAAGACCCCAGAGTTGTTGAATCGTGCGGCGTACTTGAGGCAGCTCGTGGGCGGAATCGCGCGCATGAGCGCCGGATCTACGCCGACGAGTTCTGGATTCCCTCTAGTATATCCAGTGGCGCCAGAATATGACAGATTCGATACCGTGGACGACCTGACTTGCTTGTCCGATAAGGTAACGGGTGAAGGACCTCTGGGCAAACTCGCGGGTCTGATTCAAACGTACAATCGTCCAGATGACGTGAGCGTCAACGGTAGTCAGGCGCTCGCTTTGATCGGCCAATGGATCGACAAGGAAAAGTTCAATCTCGACGGTAACTTGGGATTCCCGTTATTCTTTGAGCTCATGACTGGAACCCTGCCGCTGCGCGTTCTTCCTGGTGATTCTCCCCATCGTTGGGGTTGCGTTCTCCTTCGTTTTGTGCCAAACGAGCAATCGATGAAGTGCGGTACACTCATGAGTACGTTACGCGTACTTGCTTCCAGCCCCAACATCGCGCAGGATTGTCCTAAAATGGAAGAACAGAGCGTTGGTCAACGGTTTAGTTCAATGTTTACTTCGGACGGTGCGATAGGTATGTTACTTCGCAAAGTACGACCGTACCTGCAACAGCGAAAAGAGGAATTCCCCGGTCGCATATCTTGGACGGGCAAGGAGTACTTGACGCAGAGCATATACGAGTCTGACGTGCAGACTTGGGCGCGTACGATTGCTACTGGCGGCAGATGGGCGCTGACTCGATTCATGAATACATCGTGCTCTGAGCGCGAGTTCTCTCTCAAGTCGAGCGATAGCGCTGAGATGGCTGGTGGTACCACGTGGAGTGGGAAAACACTCCAGCACGTGGATCTGGAGATGCTCGTGAAGCGCCCACTCGGTGTCCTTGATTTGAACAAGTATGTCGTTCCTCTTACGGAAGATAGAGCCGATGAACTCGCGGAATCCGTCGCGCTCGGCGGTGTCGGTGGTTTGCCGTTTGACGTCAGCCAGCATCCAGCGGCTACGACGTCCGTCGCTAGACAGATGCTCAATCGTTTGCGCGCCGACGTAACCGGAGCATCAGACAAAGCTAAGGCGCGACGCATGAATGGTGATTTTAGTGCGGTGACGTTGAAGGGTTTCTCCCCCAGTGATACTGCCGCGATCGCATCTGAAGCGGGTGCAGGCCGCGCCGGTCATGCCGCGGGGACCGCCCGTGCGGTTCTACGTGAATTGCTAGAAGGAATTCGTCGTGTCACCGCCGACGATAAGGCGGCCGCATCTGAGGCTATGTCAGCTGCACTTGCTACGGCGAATGGTTTACGAAAAGACGTCGAGTCTGGGACAAAGATGTTACGTCTCGGATTGCAGCGCCGCGCAGGGGCTTGGGCCGAGGTGACATTTGAAGATTTGGTTGAGTGTTTGACGTGCGAAGGCGGCGAACACATTTTATCCCGTTTGTCTCCAGATGTGACCGCAAAGCAAATAGTTGATGCGTTATATTTGACGTCGCAAGCGTTGCTGCTCACGCTTCGCGCGACGCTAGCCGCGAAAGCGGCGGGTATGGTGGCTGACACGCTCATAGCGTTGACGAATTGTGCAAAGACAGCGGCTATTGACGGTATTGATTCTGTCGATCGAGACTTGAGGCTCAGAGCTCTGGCAATCGCGGAGTTGATTTCAGTGGAACGACATTACTTCCAGGCGGACACTGCGAATCCATTCAGCAAGGCAACGCGCTTGATCTTTGATCCTCGTTTGCTAGTCTACGAGTACAGTCAGAGCATCGTGCTGCGCAAGCGCCAAGTCGAGCTGACTCGAGATTTCGTTGACACGGCTGAGAACGGTGGCGGCCAGTGCGCACAGATGCTCATGGGTGAAGGTAAAACAACTGTGGTGTGTCCATTACTGGGCTTCGTTCTCGCCAAGAGCAGCTCTGTCGTCGTCCAAGTAGTCCCTCACGCACTTCTCGAGTTTTCGCGAAGCACTTTGCGCAAGGCGTACTCAGGAGTCATCAGACGTTCGGTCGTTACCCTCGAGTTCAACCGATACACATCCCTCGCCGATGGCTCAATACTCGCAACTTTAAGGAAAGCGAAAGAGAATCGAGCCATCGTCATCTCGTCACCGACAAGCATCAAGTCTCTCGCGCTTAAATTTTTGGAAGTCTGCCACCTGCTCGATCAATCGTACATCGCTGACCGTGATGGCAAGACCGGTGGTATGCTCGCACAAGGAGCTGATTTAGTCAGTCGCGTTTTTGGTGGCGCTAAAAGTCGGAGTGAACGTGTTGCTGAGGCTGGTGGGTTAACCATCGAAGAAATAAACACATTGCGCTCAGAGGCAACGGCGGCCGCGGAAATTTTTGAAATTTTCCAAACTGGCACGCTTATTTTGGACGAAGTCGACTTGATTCTTCATCCTTTGAAATCCGAACTCAACTGGCCAATGGGTCGACGTATTCCGCTCGACTTCAGCAAGGCTGCGTCAGGCGACGGTTTGAGATGGAAGCTTCCATATTACATCCTTGACGCCATCTTCGCAGTCACGTACGGGCGCTCGACGGCTTCGGAGGCTGAAGGTTCGCAAGAGGCAATCGATCTGCTCGACGGTATACGCGCCGCGGTTCGAACGGCGATCGAATCGAAACAATTGCAGACATCACCGCATCTAGCGTTGCTCGATAAGTCTTGGTATCAAGATATCTTGCGTCCGCTCTTGGCGCAGTGGACGAGCATTTGGCTGCGTGCTCATGGCGCGTTGCGTGGCATGTCAGAGGCACTCATTATGGCGTATCTTCTGCGGGGACCGGGCGCGGCTGAAGCAAAAGCGCAGCTGAATCGTGAATGTGAAGACGAGGCTGTGAAGATGACCAACCTCGCGCGAGATTGGCTTTGCTCTCTGTTGCCTCACATGCTCGCGAAGATTAATCGCGTAACGTTTGGTTTGTTACAGCCCGCGGACGTATCGCTACTCGAAGAAGTGACGGGATCGCGTCTGCCGAAAACCCGTAGACTTTTGGCAGTTCCTTTCGTGGGTAAGGATATTCCGAGTCGAACGAATGAGTTCTCACATCCAGATGTCGTTCTCGGGTTGACAATTTGCGCATACCGCCTCGAGGGTTTGCGCCGTGCCGACTTCAAGCAAATGCTTCGAATCTTAATGGAAGAGTACGATAACGAGGCCGGTCCTCCTCAGAAGCGACCGGCTGCTCGTAGGTGGGCGGACTGGGTGCGTACGACTGGGAAGCGAGTGCGAGGTGAAGCGCGCGCTGAGGCAGCGCTCGCCGCAAGACGACGCGGCGTTTCGCAGCAAACCGGAACTACAAATGTCGGGGATACCCGCGGATTGGCGTGGCTCGAAGACGACACCGCAGGTCTGCAAGACGACGAGGTTTGGCCTTTGCAGCTTATCGATCTCAGAGATCACGATCAGGTTGAAGAAATCTACCAACTTCTGCGAAGGACGCCGCCGTGTATCGAGTATTATCTCGACGAATTTGTCTTCCCTGAAACGGCGCAGCATCAAGATTTGAAACTGAGCGCCACTGGCCAAGAACTCGGTGGTGATGTGTTGTTCCCCAACCGACTCGGTTTTAGCGGTACCCCGAGCGACTTACTGCCGCTCGAGCTCGGTGCTCCGCGATACGAATCCGGCTCTGACGCCAAGATGCTGGCATACTTGACGGATCCGGAAACCGCAGCGACGATGCCTTTGGACGTTGATTGGAACGTGCAGACTCTCCTCACCCGTATTGCGACGGTAGACCCACCGATACGTGCGCTCATCGATACGGGTGCGCTTGTCACGGGCATGTCCAACCTCGATGTCTCGAGATTCTTACTCGAGAAGGGTCTGAAATGGGCTGAAGGATGTGTGTTCCTCGACGAAAATGATCGACAGATGATTCTCATGCGCAAAGGATGGGAAGTCATTCCTCTTCAACGCGTCGCCGCAATGCCTTTGACGAAACGATTTACGTTCTATGATCAAGTTCATACGACCGGTATGGACATCAAACAGGCCGCGGCGTCGCAGGCAGCCATCACCCTCGGTAAAGACATGTGTCTTCGCGATTATGCGCAGGGTGCTTGGCGCATGCGCGGTTTGGGCAAGGGTCAGACGCTAAAGGTGATTGTGATTCCGGAGGTTGCGAGACTCATCTCGCACGAAGTTGCCAAAGGAGGTGGACAGATCCCATCGACGCGCGATGCTGAACTCGCGACAATGTCGGCCGAAGCGGTCGAGAAGCGTAAGTTACGAGACATCACGGCTTGGCTCGTCGTGAACAGTATGCGAAGTGAGAATATTCAAGCCGGTTTGCTCGCAGAGCAACGCGCGGCGAATATCTGGAGAAAGCATTCATACAGGAAGCTTGTATCATCGCCCACTGCACCGGGAACACCAAAGGCGGAGGGTATGATTCACGCGTGCCTTGACGTCTTCCGAGATCGCGTGTCGTACGTCGTGGCGAATGTCATTCCTCAAAGTGTATCGCCTTCAGAGAAGTTAGCGAGGAGCGTACAGCAGTTCGGACATTTGCTCGACGATAGTCCTCGCGCAAAAGAGCAATTACGATTGATCGTGAACGACGTGAAGCAAATGGAGGAGACGACGAATGCGGCGTTGAAGCGGATTCGCGCTGGCACACACATGGCTCCAGATGCGGCGGAGTCCGGTGATCAAGGTTTGGCTGGTGGTTTGGAGCACGCCTTGGACCTCGAGCAAGTTCAAGAGAATGAGGAAGAACAAGAAAATGAGCAAGAACAAGAGCAAGAGAAGGAAGAAGAACGTGAGGAAGAAATCATCGAGGAAGCCCCAGATGGCTTGAAGTACGTGCGCGACGACGAGAAACAGCCGTCGTGGAGTTACGAGTCTTTGTGCAAAAGTCCAAGCTCAATGGCTCAAGGTTTCTACCCACTCAAAACGTTCAAGATACATAAAGGTGTCGGCAAGACTACAGCACCTTTGGATTTCCCGGAGTATCTATATCTATCGAAAAATTACTTCCGTGAAGGATGGGCGCTCAACGGCCATCGACGCTTGAAGAATCTCACCGTCGTGCTGGACTGGGTACCGGATAGCAGCGCTTTATCGACCGACGCCGGTGGTAGCGTCGCGGCGGGTACGTTCACAGCAGACCAGGAGTCAGCGCTACGAACTGCGTTCGATATGTTTGACTCTTCCGGAAACGGTCGTTTGACAGAGTCCGACCTCCGAGAGGTTTTGCGTGAGATCGACGCTTGCGTAGAAGACGATGAGCTTCGTCTTCAACAGTTGGCGCGTGAGGTTGCTGCAGAATCACGCACGTTCAATACCGGGGGTAAGTCATCTGGGACGTCTTTCGAGGAGTTAAAGCGCGTCCTTCGTTCGAAGAACATTTACTCATTGCAACGTGGGCGATACTACGTCGCGTTGTCTCTGGCTGAAGCCGAGTCGCTGCGCGTTGTCATGCATCTCACGAAGGGTAGTAAAGCGAGTGACGGCAAACTGATTCCATCCAAACTCACCGAAGCTGCGTTGCGAATCGGTGGCGGTACGCTCATCGATAACACGTCGAGATTTACGCCCGCACAGGTGTTTCAAGGTGCGACGGCCGAGCAATGTTTCAGATTTCTCGACAGTCAGCTGGATTTCGAAGACCGCGAAGTTTCATTGCTGCTTCGTGCGCTCCAAGGGTCGTCGTGCGATAAGCGAGCGCAATTTTTCGTGTCTGTTCGGGCGTGCAGGCGGCGCGCTAAAATTCCATGGGCGTCGTCGCCACTCGCCAAGGTTCTCACTACGGTGGATGAATTCCATTTACTCGCGTCGAGAGCACTCGTCGCTCGTGTACGTACGGCGCTCAAGTCCAAACGTATGCGTCTTTTAGATGCGTTCCGGGCTTTTGACGGAGATAACATTGGAAAGCTTACGTATGAAGCGTTATATGGTGGCTTGTCGTGGCTCGGCCTTTCGCTCACGTCGGCTCAAATGCTCGAGCTGGCTGCGCGTGTGGACAAGACGCACGACGGCTACATCAGTCGAGAAGAGTTCGAGGAAGCTTTCGGGCCAGATGACGATTGGGTTTTAGATGGCGATTTCCACGAACAGGTTCCCATACCGACTCTAGCTCCCTCGGTGCCAGTGCCGACGTCTCAGCTTGCGCAAGTGAGCTTGATGGATATTCTCGGCGACGTTGGAAGCGACGAGGGGTCGAAATCGTCGAGTAAGGATCTTGTCGCTCCTGAGATACAGTCGCCATCGAAGGTAATGAGCACGGAAAATTTGAGCATCGATGACGGTACAGGACTTGGTGACTGGGGCGCGCTCGGAATGGCGGCGACTTTACCAGTTGTTGCGAAGAAGAACCCGCCTCTCGCGAAGGAACAGCCCAAGCCAAGCGCGAACGATCCGTTTGGTTTGGGTCCTCCAGCCGGCGCGTCGTCAACCGCGTTCGATGATTGGTTGTCTGGCGGTTCGGGCAACATGCTTGGCGGAGGCTCGTTGAACGATCCCCTCGGCACTCAAGCAAACCCAAATGCCGCAGACGGCTGGGAAGGCAACGACATGATTCAGCTCGACACCTCGACTGGTACCATCGCCGCGCCGGCGCGAGATAAAATCCAGGCAAGAGCTCTTGTGGATCCGGCAAAGGAAGCTGAAGAGCGCAGGCACCGCCAAGTCGATTCCAAGTTGACGAGCTCGGCTCTTAATGGGTTCCAAGTAGCCGTCGTGCACCAAAAATCGTTCCAAAAAGTTTGGACGAGCGACGGCACTGGAAGCCGTTCGACTGGAAGCGTGTGGCAAGCAAACTTGGGTAAATCGACGCTGAAGAAAAAGACTGAGCGCATTTCGCTCGGTCACTACGCTTCGCCACACTTTTCGCAACCGAAACCTGCGCCATTTGCTGTCGAAGTGACCGACATAAATGCGTTCGCGCTCACTGGTTCGAACTATATGCCACGAGTGTTGGATCGCTTGTTCCCACATCCGAGCCGGTTCAGACAGGTTTGGGGACAAGAATGGAAAGGAACGGCGGTGTATGCGTGGACTCCCGTGCCGCCACCTGGATGCGTAGCCATTGGTATGGTGTTGACGTCTATCCCGCAGGCACCGGACGTGTCCACCATGCGATGCATTCCAGAGAAATGGGCAATAAAGCCAACGATGGAACCCCAACTCGTGTGGACGAATGAAGGCAGTGGTGGTCGTCCGGCGAGTATTTGGTTGGTGAACTCGCTCGGTTTGTTGTACGTGAATGTCGGGCACAATCCTCCTCCGGCGAGAGATGTTTGGGACATCAAACGAGGTCAGCTCACCGCGGACCAGGTGCTTCAGTATCAGGCGTCGGCGCCGCAAACGTCCTACGGCGGAACAGGAATTTCGAGCGACAGCTTCGACGGACCGACGTACAACCCTCCGCGGCCTCCACCCCCGAGCGGCAACAGCGGTGGATCAAACGCTTTGCCCGCGGGATTAGGATCGCTGATTTAGAAAGCGTCCAAGCGCGCGTGTTGAATACATACAAGAACTGCGAATCTTTTACAACCGTTTTGCCCCTCGTCATTCTTGATAAATAAAACGCCTATTAGTTGTGGAACATCGGCGAAAGTGGCGCGCGGTCTCGGCTTCGGCCAGCCGACGAGCGCCTGGGAGATGGCTCGTACGCCTTCGAGCCTCTCATAGGATTCGGCGAATATTGCGCGAATTGCGCCTTGGCTTCGGCGATGCCCTCACTCAAATCGTGGCTCGCTCGAAGGATTTCGTCCTGCGCCGCCATCTCGCGCGCAGCTGCGCTGTGGAACGTCGTCCCACCAACGGCTGCCTTCGCGGCGGCTTGCGTTGCAGGAGAGTTACCGCTCGATGCCTCGAGCTGCGAGTGGATCGATGCAAACTTGGACTGTATGTGCTCCATTTGCTCGAGCTCGCTCTCAAGCTTGTGACGACGAGACTCGAGCGCGCTTCGGACGCTCTTGACGTCGAAGACGGAGTCGAGACTAATCTCAAACGCGTCTTCCATCTCGTTGCGCAAAAAACTATTGAAGTCGTTCAGCAGAGGCATAAGGAAGAAGCAGTTGAACTTGAGCTCGACCGACTGAACGATGTGTGCGCGAATACCGGAGAAGATTTGACGAACCAACATGTCAACAATATCCACCGTGACCGACTTCATCGTTCTGTTCCAGAGCGTGTTTTCAACCAAATCCGTGAGCTTGCAGTTCTTCAACTCCTTATCCGACATCACGAGCTCGCCACCGGAGCGGCGCTTTTCGTCTTTCGCGTCATGTTCGCCTTCATGCGGCGCCAAGACGTTTCGTAGACCAGCCTTGTTTCCAGAGTGCAACGACCAAGTGACGAACTGAGTCGTAGACTTGAGGTCTTCGTGGCACTTTTCTTGGCATTCCTTGACTCGGTCGTCCACGAATCGAGCGAAAGTGCCGCCAATCTTCTTCAAGAAGACTTCGTGCCCGTTCAAAATTCGTCCCTCCTTTTGCAAAAGGTACATGGCCACAGGCAAAGTTCGTCGCGCGATGTGAGACAGACGGAAGCCGAGTTGGTGCACGAAGGGCTCAAACGTTTCTCGAGCCCGAGCGATGGCAATGACGCACGCAGTGCGCGTGTAATTGACACCGTTGTGGATTTCATCAACACCGCACGAGTTGACGATATCTTCTCGGCTCACCGGCGGGCACTCCACGGCGTTGACGATTAAGCGGAACTCTTCGAGGGCTCGATGGTATTGCGCGCCACCGAAGAGCCGCATATCGGCGTTTGGCACGGGTTGCTGCGGCATGCAAGGTCGACCGTCCGCGTTCACGAACGCGCCGCCACGAATGTGCTCGTGCGCGAGAGACTCGCCAAAGATGCGCGGCGGCGCGGCGAGCGTACCTCGGACAATCTCCGGAATCTTTTCCAAAAAGTGCTGATAAAAGGCGCGACCCTTCTCCTTGAGGTGATCTTGGTTCAAGTCCGCCAACTCTTGCACGGTTTCAGAGAGCTTGCTCGTGGCGATGCGATGCTCGCGTTCGAGCACGGGAACAATCGTGGGAACGTTCTCCAAGTATCGCTGCTGCAACAATCGCTCGAGGAAAAATCGCAGTTGGCTCACGCCGATGCGGCCGCGCTCGTGCGAAGACAGGTGACGATCCAAGCGGCGCTCGAGTTCGGCGATATCGTGTTGCTCGCGCTCGAGAACGGCCTCCCGATAGTGATCGTTCGAGCGATACTTCGAATCTCGTGCGAGTCCAACGCGGCCAGAGGGCACGGAGGAAAAGAACGGACCACCACCCAAGACGGTCGGCTCGAGTAGACGCGCCGGCGGGTGCAAGAACATTTCGACGTCTTGCGAGTGAGAAAATTGCGGGATTCGCGTGTCGAACTTGGTGCTCACCACGACGGTACGTCGCAGCTCGGGATCGGCTTCGAGAACCAATCGCCGAGTGGTGGCGTTGGACCAATCTGAGCTGTCTTCCAGGCACAAGATGATGTAGTCTCGCTGGTGCATCTTTTGCTTGACTAAATCCTCCACCAAGCGCGCAGACTGTTGCAAACCAGAAAACTTTCGGCCCGGCGCGGCGGAGATCAAACCGGGGGTATCGATGATGGTGAGGTTCGGGCAATACTTATACTCGATCTTCACGACGATGTCCTTCGCCCAAAACCCGTTCTCGTTTTCCAATCGTCTGTTTTCGCCTTCAATGTGCGCCTGCAACTCGGGAAGCGAGAGCTCGTCCTCGCGCCCAAGATTGTCGTCCTTCATCAAAAAGCACCTCGGCTCCACGGCGGAAGGGTTGTACTTCATGTTGATCGCGATTGGACGCCTCGTCTTCGTTCCACCACCGACGTGGTTGAACTGGAACCCCATCAACGCCTCCACGAGCGCCGACTTTCCATCCGTCTGGTGTCCGACGACGAGAATCGCCGGCGAATCAAACGGCTTATCAAACTCTTGCGCCATCGTGTGCAACTGCGAATACGCCTCGTACAACCGCTCGTTCGCCTTGTTAAAGAACCGCTTGGGAGATGCCCGTCCATCGTCTTGACTCGAATCCACCGCTTGTCCGTGCGCCCAATACGCCGGCTTCGCCGCCGTCCCCGGCGCCGCGCGTCGCTCCGTCTCCCGCTCGTACCTCGCACCCCCGTACGAAGATTCGCGCGCCTGCGTGTGAACCACCGCGCATCATTCGTCAGTCTCGTTCTCCGTCCTCGAATCACCCGCGCGCGTCTCCGACCTCGCGTCTCCGCGCCCGTCCGCCCGAATCCTCTGAATTCGACCGTTTAAAAACCGTTTCGAAATCCCGCGTCGCCCTCGACCCGTTCGCGCGCGCGCGCGCGACGTCCCGCGCACCTCCTCCCGTCGCGCCGACGCTCGATCGACGACGTTCACGCTCGCCTCCCCGAACGCCTTCTGCAACCACCGCTCGGCGGACGCCCCCGACGCCGCGGGCGAGTGTCGCGCCGACGACCCCGGCGGGCTCATCGCGTTTGAATCTCCGATCGCCTCTCGCGCGCGTTCGCGGTCGCGTCCGACGCGCGTCGCGTCGCGCTCGCGGGTCGACGCGCGCGGTAAAAACTCGCGCGTCGTTTCGCTCGCTCGCGGCGCGCGGCGAGCGGTCGCGCGGGACGGTGTGCGGCGCGGTCGCGCGGCCGCGGCGCGCGTCTCACGGGGGTCAACGCGGGACGGGGTTTTATACCAAGGCGCGCGCGTCGTGACTGTGACTGTTTGCCCATACGATGCACGACGTCGCGACCGCGTTATCCGAATCGCGCGCGCGCGCGGTCGCACTCCGCGGCGACGAGACGATGTTCGCGGTGCAGCGCGCGCCCGCGCGCGCGCTCGCGAAGAGCGCGCGCGGCGACAGGTGCGCGGCGCGGCGCGGTGCAGCGCGCGACGCGCGACGCGCGAACGCGAGACGCGAGACGCGACGATCGAACGGCGAGGTCAAAAGCGTCGCGCGACGGGACGGCGACGGCGCGGCGACGACGCGCGAGGCGAGGGGCGAAGAAAAAACGACGCGCGAGGACTGACGAAAGGCGACTCGACGACGCAGACGCGCGAGAAGCGCGCGACGAAGCGCGGTGGTGCGCGCGGCGGAGAAGTCGTACGACTACGACTTGGTGATCATCGGCGCGGGCGTCGGCGGACACGGCGCGGCGATGCACGCGGTGTCGCGAGGGATGAAGACGGCGATCATCGAGGGCGATGTGATCGGAGGGACGTGTGTGAATCGAGGGTGCGTGCCGTCGAAGGCGCTGCTCGCGGCGTCTGGACGCGTGCGGGAGATGCGCAACGCGGAGCACTTGCGCTCGCTCGGTATCCAGTTGGATCCGAGCGCGGTGAGCTTTGATCGTCAAGGCATCGCCGATCACGCCACGAATTTGGCGTCGACGATCCGGGGTAACTTGGAACGTTCGTTGATCGGGCTTGGGGTTGAAATTTTGACCGGGGCGGCGAAGATTGAGGACAACCACACAGTTTCCTACGGCGCGCCGGGCACGGTCACCGGGGGGAGAGTGACGGCGAAGAACATCATCATCGCCACCGGTTCCACGCCGTTCGTGCCGCCGGGCATCGAAGTCGACCACAAGACGGTGTTCACCTCCGATGCGGGTTTGAAGCTCGACTGGGTCCCGGAATGGGTCGCCATAATCGGTTCCGGTTACATCGGTTTGGAATTCTCCGACGTGTACACCGCGCTCGGCTCCGACGTCACCTTCATCGAAGCCATGCCTAACATCATGCCGGGTTTCGACAAGGAGATCGCTAAGATGGCGGAACGTATTTTGATTACCCCGCGTAACATCGACTACGTCACCAACGTGTTGGCGACCAAGGTCACGCCGGGTATCCCGGGCGAAAAGCCGGTGACGATTGAGCTCACCGACTTCAAGACGAAGGAAGTCGTCGACACTATGGAAGTCGACGCCGTCTTGGTTGCCACCGGTCGTTCTCCGTACACCGCTGGCTTGAACGTCGAAAGCATCGGCGTCGAGCTCCAACGCGGCTTTATCCCGGTCAACGAAAAGATGCAAGTGTTGGACAAGGATGGCAAGGTTGTCGAGGGCATGTGGTGCATCGGCGACGCCAATGGTAAGATGATGTTGGCGCACGCGGCGAGCGCCCAGGGTATTAGCGCGATCGAGAACATGCACGGTAACGAGCACGTCCTCAACCACCTCTCCGTTCCGGCCGCATGCTTCACTCACCCCGAAGTGTCCTTCGTCGGTTTGACTGAGGAGCAAGCTCGCGCCAAGGGTGAGGAGGAAGGCTTCGAAGTCGCCGTCCGCAAGACGTCGTTCAAGGCCAACTCCAAGGCGCTCGCTGAGAAGGAAGGTGAGGGTATGGCTAAGTTGATTTACAACCCGAAGACGAACGAGATCTTGGGTATGTGGATCATGGGCTTGCACGCCGCGGATTTGATTCACGAAGCGTCCAACGCCATCTCCACAGGCGCCACTTTGGACGACTTGAAGTTCACCGTGCACGCCCACCCGACGCTTTCCGAAGTCATCGAATCTCTCTTGCGAGGCTCGGACGGGCACTAAGTATGTCGAGTTGTGAATACCAATACAAAATTCATTATTACAATCAGTAGAAGTCCTTCAACTGCTCACGCAATTTATCTATGTCGCCGTAAATGTCGACGTCCTCCGATTCGAGCGCCACGCTAATCGTGCGATTGGGCGTCAACGTCCCCGGTGCGCCCGGTTGATTTTCAGCCATGGGCCGACCAAAGTGTATGTGCCACAACGCTCGTCCAGCGTCGCTCTCAGAGAGCCACTCGGCGATCTCCTTTACGCGGTCCTTTTGCGCTTGATTCATAAACGGTTCGGCGTCCTGAGAGGGAACAAAGTCAGTCACCATCGTCGATCGCGCGCGGTAAGTTCGCGAAAAATACATCAACATCGCCTAGCATCGTCTCATTCAATGGTATTCATTTCTCTTCAATGACTTTCAGATCCGAAAGATGGTGTTTTTGAAGGTGTATAATCATCGACGACGCTCGGTCGAAGGCGCGGACAAAAAAACGTTTGCGCAAACAGACCACTCACCGTAAGCTTTGCAAAAGTCTCGATCGTTTCCCCCGACGGTACCGAGCCAAACTCTTTCATGTATCCGAACACATCACACGTCGCGTCGTACGCCTTCTCCTCCAATCGTCGCGTCGCCAACGCGACGAACCAATTACTCGTCAGCACCTCGTCGCCGCGCTCGCGTCCGCCCGCCTTGACAAACTCCACAATCTCCCTCGCCAGATCCCACTGCTCCATCCGCCCCACCCCCACGAGCACGCTCTTATATCCATCCAGCTCCATGTTTCCCTTGACCTTATTCAGCAGGACGTCCGCCTTCAATCCTCGTCGATGATTTCTCAGCAGCGCCAGCATGAGCTCGCTCAAAAACTTTTCATCCAGCGGCTTTTTCCCGACGCTGTACGTTCCTCCCTCGTCGCGCGCGTCCGCGTACTCGCGCCACCGCTCCGCCGCTGGTTCGGTCTTGGCCCACCTCGCGTAATCGTCCTCGCTCGCCGTCTCCGCGACGGCGTCGATGTCGTCGAATCCGCGTCGGCGCGCGCGCGACGCGCGCCGGCGGCGGCGCGTGGAATCGCGACGATGCGCGCGCGCGCGCGCCGGCGCGGACACCGCGCGCGAGATCGCGACGCGCATGACGTCGCGCGGCGTCGCTCGCGAGCGATGCGCGCGCGCGTCGGCGTCGCGCGCGCGAGTGACGAATCACACCGAACGAAATCAAATCAAATCAAATCGACGACGTCGTTACAGTTGCGCAGTCGCGCGGTTGCGCTAGTCAGAGGAAAAAGGATTGAAGAAAACCGCGAACGTCTGGAATCGAGCGCTCGCGCGTCGTGGAGTCGTCGGAATCGAGGGAAATGTCCGTGGTCTCGCGCGCGCGAGCCCAGGCGTAGAGCTTGCGATCGAGCCAATCGGCCTCCTGGGCGTCGGCGTGGGCGCGAACGACGGCGTCGACGGCGGCGGCTTCGGCGCGGGAGTAATCGCTCACGTGACGCATGGACGCCTCGAGCGATGCGGTGGTGGCTTCGCTCGGGACGCTGAAAAACGCCGTGACGGCGTGAACCACCGCTTTGGGGTGCTCCAAGGTGAAGAACCAGTCGAAGTTGCGCAGGAGGAGGTCGGCGGTGGTCGAGAAAACATCCGGCAAAGACGCGGTTTCGCTCGTTAAACGCGCGGGTAGAATGGACGTCGCGTCCTTCGTACCCGCGTTTACGAGCAGAAAACGGGCCTGTGCGTTCGATGCGAGAGGCTCGGATGCATTTCTCGCGACGACGTCGCTCATATCGCGAAGAAGAGGTTCTCGCATCACCGTGAACGACTTCAGCTCGCATCGACGAAGCTTGGCGCGTTTGCGCAGCGACGCCAGCCTTTCCTCCATACCTAACAACCCCGATCGACCGACGTGATGAGCGATGACGTGATTTCCGGGGTTGAGAACGCGATCTGTCACGCGTTTCCAGTGCTCATCTTCGTCGAGCGCTTGTAATTGTGCGAGATCCGATCCCTCCTTCGCGTACTTTGAGCGCTCGAATCGTTGAACGTCTACGCCGAGACGCGAAAAGAAGGTAAGCAACGTTCCGCCGCCCGTGCGAGGAATGTGGTAAAAGTACAGAATCTTGCACGATCTTTGGCCACCCAGCAGTGGTGTAGCGGCGTCTTCACTGCTATTGCTGTAGTAACGCCGACGCAAAATATTCAGCCCCTCGAGTGACGCCTTACTTGAAAGCGACGACGCAACGCCGATCTCACGAGTCGCCTGTGAGTCGCCTTGACCGTTTTGGAAAACATGATCGCCGTAATCCGCGATAAAATCGGCGTTGCTAATCAAGTCATCCCTCCACATTGCCTCGACGCGCTGCAAATGCTCGTGACGACTCTTCTTCGGCGTGCCCCCAGGTGTTGGGCCTTTCTCCTTGACGTGACGAGTCGCCTGCGTCGTGGAAGAACGCTCCTTCACCGGTCGATCCGCCTTCGACTTTCCGCGCATCATCATTTTTCTATGTCCCACCGCGGCCGTGTCCGCCTCTTGTCTCTCCTTCAAAGCTGCGCGCGCTCGGCGCAAGGACCGCAACAACTTTTCCGTCCCGCCGACGTCGCCGTCGTCGTCGCGACCCCCACCCAAATGCGCCACTCGCATCACGCCCGCTTCATCATCTTTGACGTACTCCATGACATCTTCCAAGAACTCCGTGCCGTTCTCGCCGCCGATATCGTAAACGCGCTGCGGCCGTCCCTCGAGCTCGCTTCGAATCGCGTTGCCGATCGCCCGAGCGCGAAAACTATCAACCAGCTCCATCGTCCCTCTCGCCTCGCTCGCGCCGACGCCGAGCGACGTGAGCGGCGAACGCGCGCTCGACGTCCGCGCCGATCGCGCCGGCGCGCCGTCGCCGCGTTCGCGCGCACCGTCGAGAACCATCGCGTAACACCCAAAAAGCGTCAAGAGCACCAAACCACCGACCGAGCGAAACGTCGCGCTCGTCGCGCGCGCGCGCGTCGCGCGCGCGTCGTCATCGCGCGCGTCGTCGCTTCGCGCCAAGAGCGCGGTGTCGTCGCGCGGCGCGCCGCCGGCGGCGACGACCGCCATGACGCGTCGCCGAGTGACGCCAGTGCGCGCCGACCGCGGCGGCGCGTCGACGTCGAGCGGCGGCGAGCGCGCGTCGACGTCGCGAGCGCGTTGCGTTCGAGCGGTCGACGACGCCATGGCGTCGACGGCGCGCGCGCGGCGTCGCGCGAGCGTCATCTTGACGATGACGCTCGCGCTGATGACTGTCCGCGCGGACGCGAAATCGCAAATCACGCGCACGCTGCGCATGCGAACCGCGGACGCGCGCGCGCTGACGAGAGACACGTATTTGTACGTCCCGATTCGAGTCCCCGAAGGCGCGTGGCACGTGGTGAAGTACGAGCCGAGCGCGAAGCAGGAGATCGTCCATCACATGCTCCTGTACGGGTGCCGAGACGCGGCGGCGAGCGGATTGGATAAGGTGGTCGGTGGGATGTACAGCTCTGGTTCGCACGTCGCGACGTGCGGAGATGGAACGTCGCAGGCGCTGTTGTACGGATGGGGAAAGAACGCGCCGCCGATGCACATGCCTGAAGACGTCGGATTTCGCGTCGGCGAAGGCGCGTTTCGAGTGTTGGTGCTGGAGGTGCACTATTTGGAAAAGCAGAGCGCGGGCGCGGTGGGGAAGAGCGGGTTGGACGTCATCTTGGCCAGTGGGCGGCCGAAGATGAGCGCGTCGGTGTTGGCGTGGGCGAGTTATTTCTCGTTGCAGCCGGGAAAGAAGGACGAGCTCGTAGCGGCGACGTGCGCGTACGAGCAATCGCGAGAGCTCAAGGCGTTTGGGTTCCGCGTGCACACGCACGATCGTGGGACGATCGTGCGTTTAGATAGACTAGTGGGTGGGGATCCGGGTAAGCCCGTGCGCGTGCTCGAGCGCGATCCGCAGTTACCGCAAGAGTTTGAGTTGCTGTCAGAAAAGGGGACGTCGTTGACGGTGTCAGCGGGCGACGCTTTGCGGGTGACGTGTAGTTTTGACACGACCAACGAGACCGCGGTCGTGAATGCGGGATTTGGGGCGTCGCACGAGATGTGTAACATGTACGTCATGGTGTACAGCGATGAGCCGCAATATCTGTCGTGCCTCGGATCGAACGACGGCTCGATGGGGAAATTCGCGCTCGAAGTCGGCGACGCAAAGCAACCGATCGAGGACATGGATGCGGTGCGCGCGCGCGTGGTGCCGTCGCGCGTGAAATGGCCGGCACTCGGTGGGATCGGTGGAATTCAAGCAACGAGCGATGGTGAGTACGTTTGGATGACGAACCGCGGACCAAACGTGTGGGAAGCCGGCTCCTCGTTGAGCGAGGCAAAGACCATCCAAGAGGACGCCATAGTGCGCATGAACCTGTTCACCGGGGCGATCGATAGAGCTTTTGGCGCAAACGCGCACGTGATGCCCCACGGTATACGCATCGCTCCCGATGGGTCTATTTGGGTCACCGACACCGCGCTTCACCAAGTGTTTCAGTACTCGCCCGACTCTGGCGAGCGAGTGCGCGCTTTCGGACAAGCGGGCGTGAAACGTGGGGGCGGTGAGGGATTCTGTGCCCCAGCGGACGTTTTAGTTTTAGAAGACGGTTCATTCATCGTCGCAGACGGATATGGACTGTGTCCGAACAGAATCGCTCGCTTCGGCGCCGACGGCGCGTACGCGGGCGATTTCGACCTCGGCTCCGCCGGCAAAGTGAGCGTGGCGCACCAGCTCGCGTACTCTCAAGTTCGTAGAGAAATCGCCTTGGCCGACCGCGAAAACTCTCGAGTCATTCTGTTCGACTACGCAGGTAAGTTCAAGCAGGCGGTCGATTTGTCCGAGCATGGATTCGCGTACGGGTTAGCGTGGATGGGGAGTTCTCTCGAAGGCTTAGGTGGATACTACGCCTTGTGTTGGACCCGCGACGCGCCGAATCCCAAAACATCTCTCGTGCGCATCTTCTGGACCGGCGACAATGCGCCCGTGACGCACGTTTGGGACTTGAACGCCATGGGCGTCATTTTCAAATCGCCGCACGTACTCGCCGCGCAGAGCAGCAAGAACGGCGGTACCGCGTCTTGGGGCGCGGGATTGACTCTACACATCGGCTCCACGACGTCGACGATCGGCAAAAATTACCAGCGCCTTTGGCTCGGGTTAAACGAGCCGCGCGCGCTCGAACCACCGTCGCGCTCGGCCTCCGCGGCGCGAGGCGTCGCGCCTCCGCGCCTCCGCGCGCCCGCCGTCCTCATCGCCCATCCCATCGCCGCCATCCTCTGCGCCGGTCTCGCCGTGATCGCCCTCGCGCACGCCCGTCGTCACCGCGCTCCACCGGCGCCCTCCCGGCCGTGGCCGCGCGACGTGGAATCCGTCGCGTTTCGAGACTTTGCCGACGACGACGACTCCGACGACGACGACTCCGACGCGCCGCCGCGCGATTCCGCCCCCATCCCGCCCCACCGCCGCGGCTTAAAACTCGCAAAGGATTAATCCAACGCACATCGCCCGTTCCAACGCCTCGCCGTCGTCGATTCGCGTCCTCGACGTCCCGCGCGTCTCGCGGAAAACCTCGGGTAATCCACCGTTCGCGACTCGACGTCGCACCCCCCCCATGTCCGTCGGTCGCGACGCCTTGACGTCACACCGCGCCTCGACCGCTCACGACATGTCCGCGTTCACGATCTCCGCCGCCGCCGCCCGCGTCAACGCCGCCCCGGCGTTCGCCAACAAGGCCTCCAAGGTACGCCTCGTTCGCCTCGACGCGCCGACGCGACGCGCGTCGCGCGCCGACGCGAGCGCGCCGTCGCGAACGTCGACGGCGCAGCCCTAACCCCGAAGGACCGGCGGCGACGCGCGCGGACCGCGCGACGCGCGCGGA
>TARA_B110000008_G_scaffold160831_1_pt1 | contig 25733 bp, 31 predicted proteins | sample TARA_B110000008 | Tara Oceans TARA_B110000008 (sample SAMEA4396496) | marine metagenome | biome: Westerlies Biome; feature: [DCM] deep chlorophyll maximum layer (ENVO:01000326); material: water (ENVO:00002006), including particulate matter (ENVO:01000060) such as... | depth 40 m
GTAATTATTTTACCTGAAGATGCTGGTAATCCTTATTGGAATGCTGGCTGCAAATAAAATATGATGCAAAAATTAAGCCTTCTATTATCTGTCCTTATTTTGTTTTTCACTTCTTGTGAGAAAAGTAGTAATAGTGATATTATTGTAAATGAGGATGTAATTACTTTTTTTGAGTTAAATGCAAGTCAATATATTGTTAATCCATCAGATTCAGTATTAACTGGAAAATATGAGAAATTTAGTTTTTCAGAAGGAGATACCGTAAGTCATGATAATTGGGATGTAGCATTTAGAGGCACTACAATTATTGTTAATGGAGGAGATAGTTATAACATTAATCAGCCAGAAAGAATAGGTAATGCGGCAGTTTATATTGCTACTGGAGTTATGTTAGATATTAGAACGGTAGATTTATCTAAATTAGAACAGGACAACACATCAGGCCCAGCTATAGTTGATGATTTAGGGATATCAGGTGATGGTTGGGCTTCTTATGATATGAGTACTCATATAATATCTCCTATTGCTGGTAGGATATTAGTTTTTAGAACACATGATGATAAATATGCAAAGATGGAAATAGTGTATTATTATGATAGTCCTAATCCTGACCCTTCAAATGGAGATTATGGAGGCTATTATACTTTTAATTATGTGTATCAATCAACAGGAGAAATTAATTTCTAAAAAATGAAGTAACAATTAAGGACTTGCTTATTTTTGCAAGTCCTTAATTGTTTTATTAAAATATTCTAATGTCAATCAAAAATTTATTTAAATCAAAGTTCCTAAGTAAATATACTCAGATTTATAAGCAGCATGGTTTTAAGGGGGTTATTAAAGAGGGTGGATGGAAAATAGTAATTTATTTCTTTTTATTTTACTTAATCAGAGATTCATTTCTGTACATAATTTTACCCTATTTTTTCATGAAAGGAGTTTTCTCTTAACAGCTAAGTTTTGTTCTAATGCTATTTTAAAAAATAAATTATATGAAAGCTAAATTAGTTTGGAACTTTAGTGGAGAAGGAGCATTCAAAACTGCCCAACACCACCTTTTTCATTTAAAGGAATATTCCAGAAGAGAAAAAGTAGAGGTTGTAGAATTTGGTACAGAACAACAGACTGAATCTACAGCAAGTGCTTTTATGATTGTATCAAAGGCTTTAGTAAACGACCTACGTAAAAGTTTAAAGCCACACCGAGGCTTTTTGGTGGAATGATATAAAAGCCATTTTCTTTCGTATTTTTGTACTATGTATTCGGGTATCCTCATTCTTCATATTATAATTAGTGTTTTACTAATGATATTGTCGATCTATGTTCTAGTGCGTTCTATTTTTGGGATAGTAGGTAAAGTATCTTTTTCTACTTTTCACGATATAAAACTGCCTATTATTGCCGTTATCTGTTTGTATTTGGAACTTATTTTAGGTATTCTACTCTATGCTATCTATATTAATAAATTGGAAACATTAATCACTCAGGCGAATGCAACTACTTATTTCTCAGCTCGTTTTTGGGCGTTAGAACATGCAATACTTATGATGTTTGCTATTATATTTGGGCATTTGGGTTTAGTATATGCAAAAAATCTTTCAGATGATAATCAGAAATTCAAAAAGAACCTCTTGTATTTTGGTTTTTCGGCTGTACTTATTTTTATTTCGATAACTATGAATATGTTCCGTAATGCTTAAAAAACATAACATATTAGTAGTTGAGGATGAGTTGGAGTTGGCGAAATCAACACTTGCTTACCTTACTGAAAACGGATTTTCACCTTTCCATGCTAAGGATTTAAAGTCTGCCCGAAAGTTATTAAAACAAGAAAATTTTTCGGCTGTGTTGTTGGATTTGGGCTTGCCTGATGGTGATGGAATGGCCTTGATAAAAGAAATAAAAAATGCCAAAAATGAAATTGGCTTGATTATTGTTTCAGCTAAGGATGCTTTGGATAAAAAGATTGAAGGCCTAGAATTAGGTGCAGATGATTATTTGACAAAACCTTACTTTTTCCCTGAACTAAATGCTCGTTTAAAATCGGTTATTAGGCGCTTGAATTTAGAAGTTAATCAGGAAATAATATTGAATGAAATAACATTGTTACCTGAGCAGATGCGTACCTTAATCCATGGGGAGGAATTAGAGTTAACGGCCAAAGAATTTGGTTTGCTCTTGTATTTTGTTTCTAATCAGAATAGGGTGATTTCCAAAACTACTTTGGGGGAGTTTATGTCCTCCAATTATGCCGATTATGGCTTTACGGATGATATGGTATATACCCACATTAAAAACCTAAAAAAGAAATTGAGTGGCAGTGGTTGTGATGATTATATCAAAAATGTATATGGGGTAGGTTATAAATTTACGGTAGCATGAAATTACTAACGAAAACCTCCCTTAATTTTATTTCTGCCTCAGTGCTTTTCTTTTTGGTGGGGAGTATGGCTATGTATTTTTCGGTGCGTAATATCATGGCAGAGGATTTGCGAAACCGCCTCTTACAACAACAAAATGAATTTATTTATACGGCTCAGCAAAACAAAGTAATGGACTTAGTCTCTGAACTGGTTTTTGTTCAAACTACTCAAAATAAACAGCTTTATTCCTTTTCGGATACTGTACTTATTACAAACGAAAAGTACATGCTTTACAGAAAGTTGGATTTTTCATATGTCCAAAATGACCAAGATTATAAAGTGACTATTTTGTTATCACAAAGTGAATCGGATAAGCTAATTATGAAAATTGCAATCATGAATATTGGGTTTGCCATGCTCTTTTTCCTGATTATGTTTTTTGTAAACAGGCATTCTATCAAAAGTGCTTTGGGGGTTTTTTATAGCACTATCCGTAAGCTGGAGGATTTTGAAGTAACCCAAAGTTCCACCCTAAGTTTGGATACTGCCGAAATTGAGGAAGTGAAAAAACTCAATCAGGTATTTGAAAAAATGTCTGCACAAATCCGAAAAGATTTTATTTCTCAGAAAGAATATACCGAGAATGTTTCGCATGAATTACAAACGCCATTGGCAATTATCAGCTCCAAGGCGGACGAGCTCATGCAAGCCGATAATCTTTCTAAAGAGCAGATGGAGCAGTTGGCTTTGCTTTTAGAAACTACTAATCGCTTATCTAAAATAAATCAGGCACTTATCTTCCTTACCAAAATTGATAATCGTTTTTACACGGAGGGTTCTACCTTTTCCTTGAATGATTTAATTAAAGAAAAGCTAAGTCTTTTTAAAGATGCTATTCAGGATAAAAATATAAAGTTGAAATTGGATTTGCTGGATATTACTCATGTCTACATGAATCCTTATTTGGCTGAAACTTTAATCATTAACTTGATTAAAAATGCAATTGTCCACAATGAAAATGGAGGGATTTTAAGGATTACTTTAAATAATCAAACCTTAAGTATTGCCAATAGTGGTAGTCCACTTTCATTTGATGAAAAGGATATTTTTAAACGCTTTACAAGGAGTAATGAAAATAAAAAAAGCCTTGGGATAGGCCTTTCTATTGTGCAAAGAATTTGTGATTTGTATGCTTTCAATATCGCTTATTCCTATGCTGATGAACATCAATTTAAAATAAATTTCAGAAACAATGGATAATTCCGTACTAGTTAATGAAAATTTTTCTTTCTTATTTGAGAAAGATTTGTTGAATGAAATGGCAACAGTTGCTAGGTATAAGATTGTTAAGAAAGATGAGTTTTTAATGGATATAGGTCAGGAAATGACTTTTATGCCATTAATTATATCAGGAGCAATTAAAGTGTTTAGGACAGATAATGATGGTGATGATTATATATTATATTTTATTGAAGGAGGAGATACATGTGCAATGACACTAAATTGTTGCATTAAAGGTGCTAAAAGTGAAATAAAAGCAATTGCTGAAACAGATTCTGAGTTATTACTTATTCCTATTCATAAACTGGAAGATTGGCTGCATTTTAAGAGCTGGAGATCATTTGTGTTTGGGTCATATAATAATCGCTTCTCAGAAATGTTAGAGGCTGTGGATTCTTTGGCTTTTATGAATATGAATGCACGAGTACTAAAGTATCTAAAAGACAAAGTTCTTGCAAATAAATCTGAGTTTTTAGAGATTACCCATAATACAATTTCATTGGAATTAAATACATCTCGAGTAGTGATAATTAGGATTCTAAAAAAATTAGAAATTGATAACCAGATTAAATTGCATAGAAATCAAATTGAGGTGATTAATTTCTAATTTTTTTATGTGTAACAAATGTTACATTATTTTATTTTTTTGTTCTTTTATTTGCACTGTGAAATTATTTAGAAATGAAGAAGGGAACAAAGTTATATAGTATCATTAATAGGAAGTGCCCCTTTTGTCATGAAGGAGATTTCTTTTTAAGTCATCCGTATGATTTGAAAAAGATGGGCGATAACTATGATAATTGTTCAATTTGCAATGAAACTTACAATCCTGAGCCGGGGTTTTATTTTGGTGCAATGTACATTAGTTATGCGCTAGGAACAGCTTTGATGGTAACAATTTGGGTAGGATTAATAATTCTATCAATTGAGGTTGAGTTATTTCATAAAATTATAGGTATTTCAGCTATTTGGTTGTTTTTATCTCCTTTAATTCATTCTTTATCAAAAATAATTTGGGCTAACATTTTCATGCATTATAAAACTAATAATAATTTAAAAAATTAAAGAATGGTAAAAATATTAAATAAAGAATCTTTTAAGGATAGGGTTCATGATATTAAAAATGAAGATTGGAGTTTTAAAGGAGAAAAACCTTGTATTATAGATTTTTATGCTGATTGGTGTCAGCCTTGTAAAATGCTTGCTCCAATTTTAGAGGATATTGCTCATGAATATCAAGGGAAAATAGATGTTTATAAAGTTAATACTGAATCTGAACAAGAGCTTTCATCCTTATTTGGAATAAGAAGTATTCCTTCTCTTTTATTTGTTCCTATGGGAGAATCTCCTCAAATGTCTGCTGGTATGTTAGATAAAAAAGCATTAAAAAGTATAATCAAAGATGTATTAAAAGTTAAATAAAATGTCAATATTAAAAAAAATATTTGGAATTAAATCAACTGATTATAATCAGTTAATGAAGGATGGTGGTATAGTAATTGATGTAAGGACTCCTGGAGAGTTTAATTCTGGACACATAAAAGGGTCAATTAATATTCCTTTAGATAAGATTAAATCCAAAATTAAAAAGATTGAAAATTTAAAAAAGCCAGTAATTTTCTGTTGCGCATCAGGAATGAGAAGTGGCCAGGCAACTTCTATTACAAAATCTAGAGGGATTGATGTTTATAATGGAGGAGGTTGGAGTAGTTTAGATAGAAAATTAAATAATGTCTAAAAAAATAATTATGATAATAATTGGTGCGATTTTAGGAGGAATATCAGGGTATCTATACTGGAACTATATTGGTTGTTCTACAGGTTCATGTGCCATAACTTCTGTTTGGTACAAAAGCACTCTATATGGTATGTTTATGGGAGGACTGCTTTTTGATTTGATTAGAGATTTTTTAAAATAAAAAATGATGAAAAAAATAATAATATACAGTTTAATTAGCTTTGTTTTTGTCTCTTGTTCTTCAGGGTCAATTGAAGCGCAAGTAGTACATAATGTTAGTGTAGTGGAATTCAATAATCTAATTAATTCTAATGAAGGAATTGTTTTGGATGTTAGAACTATTAATGAAGTAAATGAAGGGCATATTAAGGATGCAACAAATATTGATTTTTATGCATCTGATTTTACTGCTAAATTGGACTTGATAAGAAAAGATGTTCCTGTTTATGTATATTGCAGAAGTGGTGGGAGAAGTGCCAAAACAGTAGCTGCCATGCAAGAATTAGGTTTTCAGGAAATATATAATCTTGTTGGAGGTTTTGGAGCATGGAAAGCTGAAGGTTTTAAAGTAGTATCTATAAAGAGAAAAACTATTGATAAGCAAAAAGCAATGTCAGTTATTGAATTTTCTGATATTATAAAAAATAATGAGGTTGTTTTAGTTAGTTTTACCACAGAATGGTGTGTTCCATGTAAAAAAATGAAACCTGTTATTGAAGAGATAAAACATGAAAATAATGATGTGAAAGTTGTTCTTGTTGATGCTGATACAAGTAAGGAATTAGTTAAGAAATTTAAAGTAAGTGGTGTTCCTGTTTTTATTATATTTAGAGATGGTAATGAAAAACTTAGGCATGTTGGAATGATCGATAAGAAAGAATTAATGAATAAAATTAAACAATGAATATACAAGAATTAATAAATAATAACAAGACTACTATTGTTGATGTTAGAACAGAAGCAGAATTTGCGGATGGAAATGTAAATGGATCAATTAATATTCCTTTGAATGAAATAGTTGATAGAATAGAAGAGTTAAAAGGAATGCAGCCTTTGGTTTTATGTTGTCTTTCGGGTGGTAGAAGCGGACAGGCAACTGCTTTTTTGCAAGCTCAAGGCTGTAAGGATGTGCACAATGGTGGTGGTTGGGAAATGGTGAAAGCACAAAAAGCATAATAAATTGGAATTTCTAACTCTTTATGGTTTGCTTGGTGCATTAGTTATAGGTATTGTACTAGGTTTAACAGGCAGTGGGGGCTCTATTTTAACAGTTCCTGTTTTAGTGTATCTTTTAAGTGTGAATCCTGTTACAGCAACTGCTTATTCCTTGTTTGTAGTAGGTACTACATCATTATTCGGTACGATAAAAAATGTACAAAAAGGTATGATAGAATATCGAACTGCTTTTGTGCTAGCAGTTCCTGCTTTTATTGCTGTTTATTTAACCAGAAAACTAATTGTTCCTTCTATACCAGATATTATTATTTATAATAATTTTGTATTAACAAAGGAATTATTTCTAATGCTATTTTTTGCTTTTGTTATGTTGATGGCTTCTGTTTCTATGATAATAACAAGAAAAGAAGTTTTGGTGAAAGAAGCAGGTAATCTTAACTATACTTTAATGATATTTGAGGGATTTGTAATTGGTGTCATTACAGGGTTAGTTGGTGCAGGTGGAGGGTTTTTAATTATTCCTACATTGGTTATATTTGCTAATTTATCAATGAAAAAGGCTGTAGCAACTTCATTGATGATTATCGCAATAAAATCATTGATTGGATTTTTAGGAGATGTTGGAAATGTCTACATTGATTGGGAATTTTTATTGCTATTTACAGCACTGTCAATAGCTGGAATTGTTTTAGGGATTTACCTGAGTAATTTTATAGAAGGAAAAAAATTAAAAAAAGCCTTTGGTTGGTTTGTACTATCCATGGCAATTTATGTTATAATTAAAGAATTAATATTTTAAAATGAAAATAGAACAAATCTATACAAGCTGTTTAGCACAAGGTTCTTATTATATTGAAAGTAATGGGGAAGCTGCTGTTATTGACCCTTTGCGTGAGGTAGGAGCTTATATTACTATGGCTGCTGATAGGGGTGCAAAAATAAAATATATTTTTGAAACTCATTTTCATGCTGATTTTGTGAGCGGACATTTAACATTGGCTCAGCAAACTGGGGCGGATATAGTGTTTGGGCCAACTGCAAAAACTGATTTTGAGTGTTTAGTTGCTAATGATAGTCAAAAGTTTAAGGTAGGGGATATAACTATAAAATTATTGCATACTCCAGGGCATACTATGGAAAGTTCTTCTTATTTACTTATTGATGAAAGGGGGGTAGATAAGGCTTTGTTTTCAGGAGATACTTTGTTTTTAGGTGATGTAGGTAGGCCTGATTTAGCTCAGAAATCTGATCTTACTGAAAAGGACCTGGCAGGAATTTTATTTGATAGTCTAAGAACTAAAATCATGACACTTACTGATGAGGTAATTGTATATCCTGGACATGGTGCTGGTTCTGCTTGTGGGAAAAACATGAGTAAGGAAACGGTTGGATCAATTGGGTATGAAAAAGTAAATAACTATGCTTTGCGTGCTGATATGACTAAGAAAGAATTCGTGCAAGAAGTTACGGAAGGCATTTTTCCTCCACCTGCTTATTTTCCTGAAAATGTTCGTTTAAATAAGCAAGGGTACAATCCTGAAAATGATAATGTTTCTAAAGCAAATATTTCTCTTACAGTTGAAGAATTTAAAGTAAAATCAGAAGAAAAAAATGTCATTATTCTAGATGTAAGAAGTGCAACTGATTTTGTAAATGGATTTATTCTAAATTCTATTTTTATTGGGATTGATGGAGGTTTTGCTCCATGGGTTGGTGCAATTATTAAGAAGGTAGATACTCCTATTCTATTGGTTTGTGATAAGAACAGATTAGAAGAAGTTGCTATCCGTTTATCTCGTGTAGGTTTTGACAATATTTTGGGGCATTTAAGTGGAGGTATTGATTCTTGGAAGGAAGATGATTTACAAACTATATCATCTATTTCAGCTAATATTTTTAATGATATTTATCAAGAAGATAATACGATTAATATTGTAGATGTAAGAAAAGAAGTAGAATATAAATCAAGGCATATTGTTTCTGCTGTATTGAATCCTCTAAGTGATCTGGAAAATGACAAACTAAATACTACTGCTGAAAATTTTGTGCATTGTGCTGGTGGCTATCGTTCAGTTATCGCCTGTTCACTTTTAAAAAGAGATGGAATTCATAATATCACTAATATTGAGGGCGGATTTGGAGCAATTAAAAAAACCAAACTTCCTTTGTCTGTAGAGGTTTGTCCTTCAACTTTATAAAATGAAAAAAGAACATTGGCAAGATATATATGCTACTAAAGGAATGCAGGAAGTAAGCTGGTTTCAGAAAGTTCCTGAAATTTCATTGGATTTAATTCAAAAAGTAGCTCCTAATAAAGATGCTTCAATTATTGATGTTGGGGGTGGAGATGGTTTTTTGGTTGATAATTTACTAGAATTAGGTTATACAAATATTACTGTGTTGGATATTTCTGAAAATGCAATTAATCGTGCTAAACAAAGGTTAGGAAATATTGATGAAAAAGTAAAATGGGTTATAAGCGATATTACTAATTTTCTTCCAGAAAAAAAATATGATGTGTGGCATGATAGGGCAGTTTTTCATTTTCTTACTGAACAAAAGGATATAGCGAAATACAAGACATTAGTAAATAAAAGTATAAATGATTATTTTGTATTAGCTACTTTCTCTGATGAAGGACCGAATAAATGTAGTGGATTAGAAATTTGTAAGTATTCTGAATTAGACTTAAAAAAACAATTTGACAATTCTTTTAAGGTTATAGAATCTTTTAAAAAGAATCATTCTACTCCTTTTAATACTACTCAAAATTTTACCTTTTCAGTATTTCAAAAGCAATATTAAATAATAGCGTATATTTGCCACTGAAATGAAACTGTTATTTAAAAATATATCCATAATTATCACTACTGTATTGGTGTTGTTTCTATCAGTTGGTATTCATGTTTCAAAAATGAAATGTGATAAAGGAGGAAGTGTTTTTGTAGGTACTGAGGTACCTTCTTGTAGTGAAGAAAATGAGGTTATTTGTGCAAAAGAGCAAGAAAAAGTAACTTGCTGTATGATAGAAATACAGAAATCATGTTGTCCAGAAACTCAAGACAAATCATGTGCTAGTGAAACTAAAAATTTACAATTTGATTTTGAAACCTTACTAACTGTTTTTAATCTTGATTTTTCATCAGTAAATGTTTTGCTTTACACATTGGTTACTTGTGATAAGACATCTGTTTATACAATCCAAATTAATCATCTTAGTGGCATTCCGCCACCTAAACTTTATAAACCTGTTTTAGCAAAAATACAGTCATTTTTATTATAGGATTTACTCTTTTATCTAGAGTAATATTCTTAAAATAAATAAAAATGAAAAAAATAATAATGATTGCAATAGTGCTTATTGCAGGTGTAAATTTAAAAGCACAAAATCAAATAAATGGTAATGTAGTTGAAAATGGGGAAAATGGAGAAGAACTTCTAATCCCTGGAGCTAATGTATATTGGGAAGGAACTACAACTGGTGTAGCTACTGATGAAAATGGAAACTTTTCAATTGCTGAGCCAGAAAGTTATCCAGCTACTATAATAGTTAGTTTTGTAGGTTATCAGCAATTTACTAAGCTTATTGATGATAATAGCCAATTGCATATTGATTTATCCCCATCAGTAGAATTAGAAGAAGTAAAAGTTAAGGGTAAAGTAAATACCACAAGGTATTCTACAATTGATTCTAAAAATATGCAGGTGTTAACTAATAAAGAATTGGAAAAAGCGGCTTGTTGTAATCTTTCAGAATCTTTTGAAACTAATGCAACTGTAAATGTTAGTTATTCGGATGCAGTTTCAGGAGCTAAAAAGATTAAAATGCTTGGGTTAGATGGTCGTTATATGCAAATTACTCAGGAAAATATCCCTTTGATTAGAGGTCTTTCTTCTTCTTATGGTCTTAATTATGTTCCTGGAACTTGGATAGAATCTATTCAGGTGACAAAAGGAGCTGGTTCTGTTGTGAATGGATTCGAGTCTTTTACCGGACAAATTAATGTTGAGTATTTTAAACCAGAAACAGCTGATAAGTTGTATTGGAATATGTATACTAATAACGAACAGAAGGTTGAAAATAATTTAGCTATTGCAAAAAATAATGGAGACTGGAATAGTAATTTATTTACTCATGTTTCCTATCATGAAAAAGAGGTTGATCATAATAATGATGGCTTTTTAGACATTCCGCATTTAATGAATGTAAACCTGTTAAACCGCTATGTTTATGAAGGTTCTGACCTTTTTAAAGCTCAAATTTATCTTAAAGGTTTGTATGAAGATAGGGTTGGTGGGCAAGTTTCAGAAATAACTAATACTAATCCTTATAAAGTTGATGTGCATAATGATATGTTAGAAATAGCTACAAAATCAGGTTTAAGGCCAGATTGTGAAGGTAAGAGTTTAGGTTTGCAAACTGCTTTTAGGAGACATAATCAAATAGCAAAATATGGTGATAGAATTTATGAAGGATTACAAGAAAGTGCTTATTTAAACTTGATAAGGCAGACAGATATTAATGATCAGGTGTTTAAGTATGGATTTAATTATAATGCGGACAGGTATTCGGAAAGTTTAAGTGATAGTGTTTTTAAAAGAGTAGATTTGGTGAGTGGTTTGTTTGCTGAGTATACTCATAAAACATATGAATACTTTACGCTAGTTGCAGGTTTTAGGGCTGATTATCATAGTCAATCTAAAATGCATTATACACCAAGAGTTAATCTGAAATATAATCCTACTGATGATGTGGCTATTCGTGTTTCAGCAGGAAAAGCCTTTAGAATAGCTAATGTTTTTGTTGAAAATTCAAATCTTCTTGCTTCTTCAAGGAAAATAAATGTTGTAGAGCAGTTGCAACCTGAAGAAGCTTGGAATATGGGATTGAATGTTACATATTGTTTTCTGATTAATGGAAAAGAAGGGAATATAAATGCTGATGTTTATAGAACCAGTTTTGATAATCAAGTAGTAGTTGATATTGAAAATCAAGGAGAGCTTTCATTCTATAATTTAAATGGGAAATCTTCTGCTAATACTTTTCAAATAGATTTAGGATATGAATTGTTTGACCGTTTTGATATTAAAATGGCTTATAAAATAAATGATGTTCAATCTACTTATGGAAGGGAGGTTAAGGTTGCTCCTTTAACACCACTTTCTAGAGGCTTATTAAACATGTCTTATGCTACTAATTTTGATAAGTGGATGTTTGATGTGACGGCTAATTATGTAGGTGAAAGCAGAGTTCCTTCTCATTATACTGATAATGCATTTGTTTTGGAACAATTTTCAAATCCATTTTATCTATATAATGCTCAGATAACTAAGAAATTTAATGTTTTTGATATTTATTTAGGTGGAGAAAACCTATTAGGTTACACACAAGAAAATCCAATTATTAGTGCTTCAAATCCTAGTTCAGATAAATTTGATGCATCTTTAATTTATGCGCCTGTTAATGGTAGAATGATTTATTTGGGCTTTAGGTATAAGCTTTAAGAGAATATTGATTTATAAAAAAGGGCTAGTTTAATTAGCCCTTTTTTATTACATCATTTTGTTTATTATCTCTATTGCTGATTCTGCAATAACTGTTCCCGGACCAAAAATACCACTTACTCCTTCTTTGTAAAGGTAGTCATAATCTTGTTGAGGAATAACTCCTCCTGCAATTACTAATATATCTTCACGGCCATATTCTTTAAGTGCAGCAATTACTTGAGGTACTAAGGTTTTATGTCCAGCAGCTAATGATGATATCCCTAAAATATGGACATCATTTTCTATTGCCTGTTTAGCTGCTTCAGCAGGAGTTTGGAATAATGGTCCTACATCTACATCAAATCCTAAATCAGCAAAGGATGTTGCTACTACTTTTGCTCCTCTGTCGTGTCCGTCTTGCCCCATTTTAGCAATCATTATTCTTGGACGCCTTCCTTTTTTTGCAGCAAATTTATCTGATAAAGAAAGGGCTTTTTTAAAGGTTTCATTATTTTGTATTTCCATTTTATATACTCCTGAAATTGTTTGGTTTTTTGCTGTATACCTTCCAAATATACTTTCCATAGCATCAGATATTTCTCCTAAAGTAGCTCTTTCTTTTGCAGCAGTTACTGCTAAGGATAGTAGGTTTTCTGTATTGTTTTTACAGGCTGAAATTAATGCAGTTAAGGCTTGTTCTACTTTTTCTGAATTTCTATTTTCTTTTATCTTTTTTAGTCTTTCAATTTGAGTTTTTCTAACTGCTGTATTGTCAACTTCTAGTATATCAAGTTCCTTATCTTCTTTTTCTAAGCGATTTGAATTTACACCTACAATAGTATCTTTTCCACTATCAATTCTAGCTTGTTTCCTTGCTGCAGCTTGTTCAATCCTCATTTTAGGAATACCTGTTTCTATAGCTTTTGCCATTCCTCCTAATTCTTCAATTTCTTTTATATGTTTCCAAGCTTTTTCTGCTATTTCCTGTGTTAATTTCTCAACATAATAAGATCCTCCCCAGGGATCAACAGTGTTGCAAATTCCAGTTTCTTTTTGTAAATAAATTTGAGTGTCTCTTGCAATTTTAGCTGAAAAATCTGTTGGCAATGCAATTGCTTCATCTAGGGCGTTGGTGTGTAAACTTTGCGTTCCACCCATTGATGCTGCCATGGCTTCAACACAAGTTCTAGTGATATTGTTAAAAGGGTCTTGCTCTGTTAGGCTCCATCCACTTGTTTGGCAATGCGTACGCAAGGCCAATGATTTAGGGTTTTTAGGATTAAATTCTTGCACTATTTTTGCCCATAGCATTCGGGCTGCACGCATTTTTGCAATTTCCATAAAATGGTTCATTCCAATACCCCAAAAGAAAGAAAGTCTAGGAGCAAAAGCATCAATATCCATTCCTGCAGCAATTCCTGTTTTAATGTATTCCAATCCATCTGCTAGGGTATATGCTAATTCAATATCAGCAGTAGCTCCGGCTTCTTGCATATGATATCCTGAAATAGATATGCTGTTATACTTTGGCATATTTTTTGAAGTATACTCAAAAATATCAGAGATAATACGCATAGAGTGTTGTGGTGGATAGATGTAAGTATTACGCACCATAAATTCTTTTAGAATATCATTCTGTATTGTTCCTGATAGTTTTTCTAAACTAACTCCTTGTTCTTGAGCAGCAACTATATAAAATGCTAAAATTGGTAAAACGGCACCATTCATAGTCATGGAAACTGACATTTTATCTAAAGGAATCTGGTTGAAAAGAATTTTCATATCCTCAACACTATCAATAGCTACCCCAGCCATACCAACATCACCTACTACTCTTTCATGGTCGGAATCATAGCCTCTATGAGTTGCTAAATCAAAAGCAACAGAAAGTCCTTTTTGTCCTGCTGCTAAGTTTTTTCTATAAAATTCATTAGATGCTTTAGCAGTTGAAAAACCAGCATATTGCCTGATGGTCCATGGACGCATAACATACATGGTAGAGTAGGGTCCTCTTAAATTTGGTGCAAGTCCAGCAACAAAATTTAGGTGTTCTATTTTGCTAATATCCTCTAAATTGTATTGATTTTTTATTTCAATTTGCTCAGGGCTTAACCAAGTTTGTTTTGCTGTTTTGTTTTGAGTTTTTTTATCTTCTAGGTCAAAGTCTTTAAGTATTTGAGCAATAAGATAATCAACATAATACGATCCTTCTGAAGGGTCAATTACTTTATTTAGGTAGCTTTCTTTCCTAAGGATAGTCTGTTGGTTTCTTGCAATTCTTTCTGAAAATTCTGAAGGAACTTCAAAAGTATGATTATAGGAGTTAACCATGATAGCATTTGCTCCACCAAAAATTGCTGACATACACTCGGTTGTAGTTCTAAGTATATTATTATATGCAAATTCTTCTTCCTTGTTTCTTAGTGAACTGCTTGCAAAAATATATGGTGCTTTGCCAGTTTTGTTTTCCCAAAGAATTCTAAACGCTTTTAGTTTTGCAAGTTCTAGGAAATAATTACTACCTATTTCAAAATGAAATTGAATATTATCTTTTCTATCAATTCCTTGAGTATAGGCAGATAAAATTTCTTCTTTTGCACTTTCTCCTTGTGCAAAAATAGTATCTAAAATCTTTGAGTTTTCTGAACCATGAAAAGCACCATTTACATTTTTATCTTTTGTGAAATTATTCCATTCGGATACAAATTCAGAAGTATAATTTTTAAAATCAATTCTGATGTGTTCAATTTCAATTCCTTTAAGTAAAGTTGCTAAATCATTAGGGTTGCTGAAGCATAATCCGCTTATATCATTCTTTAAGGCAGCTAATGCTCTTTTGTTTCCATCTCTTGGGTTGCTCGCATCTATCAATTGATAGCTTTCCCAATCAATAGGAAATGAGCTTTCATGAGTTTTGTTTTTATCGTCAGCATGATAAATAGGTTTAATTTCAATTCCTTCAGTACTTGAAACTAATTTTTCATTATAGTCAGCTCCTTTTAGGTCAGAGATGATTTTCTCTTCCCACTCTTTTTTTGAAACAGCATTAAATGCTGAAAATAAATTATTCATTTCTTTTATCTCTTATGATGAAAATATCTTCATTATCTTTCTTCATCAAAAATTTTTCTCTCGCAAATTTTTCTTGTTCGTTAGTGTCATTCCTAAGTTTAGATAGATCAGTGCTATCGTTAGTGATTTCCGTTAGATAAAATTCTTTCTGATCTTTTAAATCATTTACTTTATTTTTCATTTTATTTTGATTAATTAAATTATAATCATCTAAAAAAACAATCCATAAAATAAATAACACTAAAAGAATAAGGTATTTATTCCTTAAAGGTTTTGGGAGTTTTTCAATTAGATCTTGTACTCTATCCATAGTGCAAAGATAGAAAATTACTTATTCTAAAATTACTTGATTAGCATTTGTTCTTTACGAGAGTAGGAAAATTGTAGGTTGTTTGTGGATATCAACTTTGGTATATTTCCATTCCTCTATTGTTTTAGTTTGAATGAATTCGTTGGAAGAGGTAATGTTTGCCGCAATACATAGTTTAGTTTTGTTATTGCATTGTGCTTTTAAGGTGTCAAGCAGTTGATGGTTTCGGTAGGGTGTCTCCATAAAAATTTGAGTTTGCCCACTTTTTTTTGCAACTGATTCCAAATTTTTTATGGTTCTATTTCTTTCTTTTTTATCAATTGGTAGATAGCCTGTGAAAGCAAAATTTTGCCCGCTCATTCCTGAAGCCATTAAAGCTAGCAGGATAGAGGATGGGCCAACTAATGGAATTACTTCAATTTGAAAATCATGTGCATATTCAACAACTTTTGAACCAGGATCAGCAACACATGGAAGTCCTGCTTCCGAAAGTATTGCTACATTTTCACCGTTTAAAATATGGGGTAAAAAATCTTCTTCCAAACTAAGGGTGTCATGTTTTCCGTAAGAATAAAAAGTAGTATTGTCAATATCTTTTTCTCGATATATCTTTTTGATATGCCTTCTGGCCGTTCTTAAGTTTTCAACAATAAAAACATTAATCTCCTTAATATGATTAGTAATAGTAATAGGCAATACTGCTTCCTGAGAATCTTCACTTAAGATGGTCGGAATAAGATATAGTTTCCCTTTATTCAATGTTTTGGACTATTTTATTACATGCTTTTTCAAGCATAGTATATATATCTTGAAATCCATTTGCTCCACCATAATAAGGGTCCGGAACTGAATCACAAGAGTTAGGATTAATTTCGTTAAGAATCATTCTTATTTTATTGCGTTCTTCATCATTGGAAGCTAGACTGATAAGGTGAGCATAATTATTAGTGTCCATTGCATAGATAATGTCAAATTCATCAAAATCTGCTCTGCTGAATTGTCTTGCTCTTTGATTGCTTAAATCAATGTTGTATTTATTAGCAATCTCAATGGAGCGGCTATCTGGAAATTTCCCAATATGGTATCCGGCAGTTCCAGCAGAATCTACTTTTAAGTTGAGATGTTTGGTTTTATGTGATAATATTCCTTCTGCTAGTGGAGACCGGCAGATGTTTCCTAAGCAAACCATTAATATTTTCATAAATTATGAAAGCGTTAGCTTTTTCTCAATATCAGAAATATATCCTTTAAAACGCTTATCAGTATCTGCTAAATTATTTACTGTTTTACAGGCATGTAATACTGTTGCATGATCCTTGTTTCCGCAATGTTTCCCAATCATAGCTAATGAGTTTTTGGTCATTTGCTTGGAGAAATACATGGCTAACTGACGACATTGTACAATTTCTCTTTTTCTAGTTTTTGACTTCATAGTCTCAATAGGAATGTCAAAATAATCACAAACTACTTTTTGGATGTAGTCAATAGAAACTTCATGGACAGTATTTTTCACAAATTTATCTAGCATGTTTTTAGCTAAATCAATTGTGATTTCTTTTCTGTTTAAAGAAGATTGTGCTAATAATGAAATTAATGCACCTTCTAATTCTCTTACATTTGTTGTAATAGAGTACGCAATGTATTCAACAACTTCATAAGGGATGTCAATACCATCTTTTTTAATTTTCTTTTTCAGAATGGCTAATCTTGTTTCTAGGTCAGGCGACTGTAAATCAGCTGAAAGCCCCCATTTGAAACGAGATAATAACCTTTGTTCCATCCCAACAATATCAACAGGTGCTTTGTCGGAAGTTAAGATTACTTGTTTTTTGTTTTGATGCAGGTGATTGAAGATATGGAAGAAAACATCTTGTGTTTTCTCTTTTCCGCAAAGGAATTGTACATCATCAATAATTAATACATCAATAGATTGGTAGAAATGAACAAAATCATTCTTCTTGTTGTCCATAATTGCATCTACAAATTGAGTTTGGAATTTATCAGCAGAAACATAAAGAACTGTTTTTTCTGGATGATTGTTTTTTACCTCAATACCAATTGCATTAGCAAGGTGTGTTTTTCCAAGCCCTCCTGATCCATAAATAAATAAAGGGTTGAAAGATGTTCCTCCAGGGTTTTGAGAAACAGCAAATCCTGCAGAACGAGCTAAGCGGTTACATTCACCTTCTATATATGCGTCAAAAGTGTAAGATTCGTTTAGCTGAGGGTTAATGTTGATTTTTTGTAAACCAGGAATTATAAAAGGATTTCTGATAGAAGCGCTATTCATACTTATTGGCATGCTAATAGGATTGTTCTTTACATCTTCCTGACCACTACTAGGAATTTTAGAAATGTAAGGCTTCTTATCAGAAGAGTTTTCTAAAATAATATTATACTCTAATTTTGCATCTTTACCAATTTCTCTCTTAATTGTCTTTTTAATTAAGGTGATGTAATTGTCCTCTAGCCATTCATGAAAGAATTGACTCGGTACTTGTATAGTAAGAGTTTTATCTTCAAGGGCTATCGCTTTAATAGGTTTAAACCATGTTTTAAAGTTTTGAGCAGTTACATTGTCTCTGATGATTGTTAGGCAGTTATTCCAAACGTCTTGATAACTTTTTTCTGGCATTTTGTGGTCTTGGTTTGTCTTTTAATAATTCGTTTTAAATTCTTTTCTTTTCGTTTTGGTTTGAGCAAATATGAAAAACTTATCGTTAATAAAAAAGAAAATTCCGACTTGACTTTTGACTTTTTTTTACAGTGAAAAATTATCAGAGAAGAACTTTTGTTTATAACTTTTTAAAAGTCAATTTTTATGCTCTTTTCAAACTATTTTTTACAAATATTGACCTTCCAAAAACTTTTTTATCACCACCTTTTTGGTTAAAATAAAAATCAATCTTGCCAATGTTAATTCCTGCCCATCCAACTTGATTTATAAGTACCTGTTTTCCGTCTAGGTTTAGTTGTTTAGCAGGTTTTTTTAAGAATGTATGGGTATGACCTCCTATAATCAAATCAATATCACGAGTTTGGCTTGCAAGCACCATGTCCGATAGCTTATTGCTCTTGTATTTAAAGCCTAAATGGGAGATGCAAACTACTAAGTCGCACTTCTCTTTTTGTTTTAAAAGTGTGGCGTAATGATTTGCTGAAATAATAGGGTCTTGATACACAGTGTTTTGGTATAATTTTTTGGGTACTAATCCATCTAATTCTATGCCAATTCCAAACACACCAATTTTCAAATCACCTTTCCTAAAAACTTTGTAAGGCTTAAAAGTATCTTTTAAAATAGTGTCAGAAAAATCATAGTTGGCAATTAAAAAAGGAAAGTTGGCGTGTGGTAGTTGTTCCTTCAATCCTTTTAGTCCATTGTCAAAATCATGATTCCCTAAAGTTACAGCATCATATTTCATTTCGCTCATGAGCTTGAATTCTAGTTCTCCTCCATAAAAATTAAAATAAGGTGTGCCCTGAAAAATATCTCCAGCATCTAATAGTAGTACATGTTCTTCTTGGTTTCTTATTTTTTTTATGAGTGCAGCTCTTTCTGCCATTCCTCCCAATCCTTTGTTTCTTCCACTAGTAAAAGGATGGATATGGCTATGCATATCATTAGTGTGCAGAATAGTAAGTTTTATATTCTTATTCTTTCCAAAAGAAATTTGTGGTAGTAATGAAAGTCCAATAGCTCCAAGTCCACTTTGTTTAATGAATTTTCTTCTATTGCTCATTGCTGATTATTTTAATTCTGTCATCAAGTTCTATGCTAATTGTGTCTGTTTTGGTGCAGTAGTCAATAATTGCATCTCTTAGTTTAGTGCCAACTTTTATTTGTTCTTTATTTTGAAAGAAACTCATTTTATCGCCTCCGTTTGCAAGATAATCAGATGTAAGTACTCTTATTTTTTCTCCTTTGCTAAAATCAACAGGCTGTGAATGGTTGATGATTTCTCCTTCTTCATTCATTGTAATGTTAATTCCTGAAAAAGGTTCTCCACCTCTTTTGCAAATATAATTTAAGAGTCCTAAGTAATCATTTTCATTAAGTTCTAAAACAACTAATTCATTTTCAAAAGGCATAAGTTCGTATAGTTTTCCTCTTGTGATGTTTCCTGTATTAATAGTAGTTCTTAGTCCTCCATTATTCATTACACATATGTCAGCATCAGCATAATTTAAACATAAATCTGTAACAAAATTTCCTAAAGTACTTTGTGGTTTTGCTTTTTCTAAATCGTATTTAGTATAACTTAACACTTCATTCATTTCTTCTTCAATTGCACTTTGATAGGGAGCGATAATTGCTAAAGCTGTGCTATCGGCTGAAGCTTGAATTGCAACTACTTTATCTTCATACGATTGTAGTGTTTGGGTTGGAGAGCATGCTAAAAATAAGAGTGTTCCTAAATATGTATAGTATAATTTTAACTTCATAAGGCTACAATATTAGTAAATAAAAATATTGTATGTATTATTGCAGCATGTATTCTTTCGATTCAAAAATTAGGGTAAGATATGGCGAGACTGATCAAATGAGTTTCGTTTATTATGGCGTGTATGCTCAGTATTATGAGGTGGGAAGGGTTGAATTGTTGCGTTCGCTTGGTGTAACTTATAAAGAATTAGAGAAGATAGGTTATGCTTTGCCAGTAGTAAATTTGAATATTAAGTATAAGAAGCCTGCTTTTTATGATGATGAATTAACTATAAGAACTACAATAAAAGAGTTGCCTTCAGCTAAAATTATATTCCATTATGAAACTTTGAATGCTAAAAATGAATTATTGAATACAGGAGAAGTTGTACTTGTTTTTATGAATAAAAAAACAGGAAAACCTTGTTTTGCTCCTGAGATTGTAATGAGTAAATTAAAAGAAAAATTATGAAAAAATATTGGGCGGAACTATTAGGAACTTATATCCTAGTATTTGTAGGTGCTGGTGCAATTGTGATTGACAGTGTAACTGGTGGTGGTGTAAGTCATTTAGGTATTGGTTTGACTTTTGGTTTGGTTGTTATGGCAATGATTTATACGATAGGAGATATCTCAGGTGCTCACATTAATCCTGCAGTAACAATTGCATTTGCTGTGGCAAAACGCTTTCCTAAGAGTGAGGTTTTTCCTTATATTTCCTTTCAGGTTATAGGAGCAATATTGGCTTCAGCTACACTTTATTTTTTGTTTCCCGGGGCTGTAAATATGGGACAAACACTTCCTTTAAATGATAATTGGTTGCAATCATTTGTGTTGGAGTTAATCCTTACATTTATTTTAATGTTTGTAATTTTAAATGTATCAACTGGCGCAAAAGAAAAAGGAATTACAGCAGCATTGGCAATTGGAGGGGTAGTTGCTTTTGAAGCCACTTTTGCAGGTCCTATTTGTGGAGCATCCATGAATCCTGCAAGAAGCATTGGTCCGGCACTTTTTTCTGGGGATTTAACCCACTTATGGTTGTATGTTGTTGCAACAACTTTGGGAGCTATCTTAGCGGTTTACTCTTGTAGACTAATAAAAGATGAGGATTGTTGCGATAACTGCTAGCAGATTTTGTTTAGTACTAAATCAATCATTTTTTCTACTGTTTGTTTGTAGTCTTTACTGTATTGCTTACTTAAACGATTTGCTATTATTGCACAAATTGTAAGGGTATTGTGCCCGAGCGTTTGTCCTAAATAATATAGGGCAGAAGTTTCCATTTCAAAATTTGTTATTTTTTGATTTTGGAAATTAAAACTTTCCATTTTTTCGTGCAAATCTATCATAGAAGGGTTAAGTCTTAGTGTTCTTCCTTGAGGACCATAAAAGCCAGGTGCTGTTGCTGTTATTCCATTTGGAATGTCAGAGAATTTATCTAGCAAAGATGTAGATGCTTTAACAAAATAAGGGTCAGCTAATTTACTTGGCCAATTTGCATGCTTAATGTAAGTAGTAGCTATTTCTTCTTCTAGTACTTCTTGGTTTTGATAGAAATGAGCAAGTCCATCAATTCCTAATCCATAAGATGCTGCAATAAAAGTATCTACTTTTATATTTTGCTGTAAAGCTCCTGAAGTTCCTAGGCGTATCAGATTTAGTTTTTTCTTCTGCTTGTTAATCGTTCTTGTTTCAAAGTCAATATTAACTAAGGCGTCTAATTCATTAATGACAATATCAATATTATCAGGCCCAATTCCTGTAGCGATAACGCTAATTTTTTTTCCGTTTAAGGTGCCTGTATGAGTTACAAACTCTCGGTTCTGAATTTTACAATCTATATTATCAAATTTACTTGAAATTACAGCAACTCTATCAGGGTCGCCAACTAAAATAATATCGTCTGCAATTTCATTTTTTGATAAATTAAGGTGATAAATTTTATTTTCAGGAGTAAGTATTAATTCGGTATCTTGTAACTTATGCATAAAATATGTAGATTTGTATTGTCAAACATAATAAATAATATCAATATGGCAGCAAGTAAAATATTAGTTCCTATCGGTTTCTCTAAACAGTCAATAGTGGCTTTAGGTCAGGCATTTAACCTAGCAAGAATAAAGAAATCAGATGTTGTTTTGCTTTCTGTTATTGAAGAGCAAAGTATGATTCAGTCATTATTTTTAGATGACAATAGCCATGAGCTTCAGAAAAAAGTAAAAGTAAAATTGGATGATTTTGCTAAAGAGTATGGTGATAAATATGGTGTTGAGGTAGATACTATGGTAGCAAAAGGGAAAGTCTATGAACAAGTTAATGAAGTAGCTGAAATGATTGCGGCAAACTTAATTGTTATGGGTACGAATGGAACTACTGAAGGAATGAAAAAGATTATTGGGTCCAATGCTGAGAGAGTGGTAAGGCTTGCTCATTGCCCTGTAATTACTATTAAAGGTAAAAGCCATAGAGTTGGTTGTGAGAATATTATTTTACCATTAGATTTGGAAAAACAAACCAAAGAAAAGGTTACTTATGCTTTGGAATATGCTAGGTATTGGAATGCTACTGTTCGTATTGTTTCTGTGGTGTTAAGGGATAATAATGAGGTTAGAGAGAAATTAATAAAAAATATTAATCAGGTAAAACAATTTATTTCAGATGCAGGTGTAGGTTGTACTGCTGAGTTGCTTGAGGGAGATAAAAAACAAACTTTAGGTGATTTTGTTTTTGATTATGAAAAAAAGTTTGATGCAGATTTAATTATGATTATGACAAAAAAAGAAGAGTTATCACTTTCAACTAATATTAGTGTAACGGCTCGTTATATTATTAATAACTCTGATATTCCAGTAATGAGTATTCGTCCAAAGAAGGTTAAGCATTTAACAGGACCTACTACTTCATTTTAATATGTCATTGCTTGATGATTTACATCAAATTTGTATAGAAAAAGGGGTGAGTATTGCGGTTGCTGAAAGTTGTACTTCAGGATTGATTGCTTCAAAATTAAGTCAAAAACCAGGGAGTTCTACCTTTTTTAAGGGTGGGGTTGTTGCTTATCAGAATGAAATTAAAGCAAATGTTTTAGGGGTAAGTCAGTTAGTTATTGATAAGAAAACTGAGGTAAGTTCTGAAGTAGTTACTCAAATGGCTGAAGGGGTAAAAAAAAGTTTTTCGTCTGACTATTCAGTAGCCACAACTGGTTATGCTGGTCCTACAGGAGAAACAAATAATAATCCAATTGGCACAGTTTTTATTGCTATTTCAAATTCGGTCAATACTAAAGTTGAAAGGTTTGTTTTTTCTGGAGATAGGCAAAGTGTTGTAAATCAGTCTTCTGAAAAATCTTTAGAGTTGCTTTACAGTGCGATAAAAAAACAGAAATAAACTTCAATTTATTTAGATTAGATTGTATATTTGCAGCCCAAAAATTAAGAAGATATGTCAAGAATTTGTCAAATAACAGGAAAGAAGGTAATGGTAGGGAATAATGTTTCTCACGCTAAGAATAGAACAAAAAGAAAATTCTATCCGAATTTACAAACTAAAAAGTTTTTTATTCCTGAAACTGGTGAAACAGTTATTTTAAAAGTTTCAGCTAATGCTTTAAGAACAATTGATAAAAAAGGAATTGCTGCTGTTTTAGCTGAGGCTAAAGCAAATGGTAATGTGCTTGTTTAATCAATAAATTATATTGAGTTATATAAAAGTTGCTATCTTTGATGGCAACTTTTTTTATTTAATAACTAAACTAAACCTAAATGAAAAACATTTTTAAAGCATCAGCAGTATTATTTGTGAGTCTATCTCTTATCGTTTCTTCTTGTAAAAAGGATGAAGTACTTATTGAAGGATGTACAGATAATTCAGCAATGAACTATCAATCTTTAGCAACTAGTAATAACGGGAGTTGTGAATTTGCTTACGATATTGCACAAGGACAATGGAATGTTGAAACGGCTTGTGAAGAGCTAACGATTAGTATTCCTGTAGTAGGAGATTTCCCAATTCCTTTAAATGATATGTTTCCTGACACTGTTTCAATTACTGGTGAAGGAGAAGGTGTAGTTGCTATGGACATAAATGGAAATATCATTTTAGCTGATGTTGCTATAAGTGGTAAGGTTGCAATACAAGATGGGCAAAAAATATCTCTTGACACTGGAGTTGTTGGTGAAGTAGATGTTGATATTACAGGTTCAGGAATGATAGAGTCAGCATCTAATGGGGATTTAACATTAAACCTTGCATTTGAGATTCCTTTAGCTGGAACGCAAACTTCATCTTGTGAAATTTCATTTACAAGATAAAAGATAATTAATTTTAAAATAGCCCTTGAAAAAGGGTTTTTTTTATGAAAAAAAATAAAATTTTAATATTTCTTTTAATTCTTGCATTTGTTGGGCAAGCACAAGAATTTACTCGCAAGGATAGTTTAAGAGGTAATCTTACTGAAATCCGAACTTGTTATGATGTAACTTTTTACGATTTATTTGTAATGGTTGATGAGCAGGAGCGTTCTTTAGAAAAATCATACAATATTATTCATTTTGATGTCATTTCTAGTTTTGATAAAATGCAAATTGATTTAGCTCAGAACATGGAGGTGATGCGCATTGATTTTGAAGAAAATGAGCTTGAATTTAGCCGTGAGTTTGATGCCGTGTTTATTGATTTTTCTAGAGTGCTTAAAAAAGGAGAACAAGCCAATATAAAAGTTTGGTATGGTGGTTATCCTAGAGAGGCTGTAAATGCTCCTTGGGATGGTGGTTTTTCTTGGAAAAAAGATGGAAATGGAAATCCTTGGGTTGGCGTATCTTGTCAAGGTTTGGGGGCAAGCGTTTGGTGGCCGAATAAGGATCATCAGTCGGATGAGCCAGATAGTATGAGAATAACTTGTACTGCTCGTTACCCTCTGAAAATTGTTGCAAATGGTGATTTAAGAAGTGACACTTCTGTTTGGAATCAGTATTTTAATTCTTGGGTAAATGTGAGTGAATGGTTTGTTTCTTATCCTATCAATAATTATAATGTAACCTTAAATATTGGAGATTACGAGCATTTTTCTGAGGCTTATGTCTCTGAAAAAGATACTTTAAGAATGGATTATTATGTATTACATGATAATTTAGAAAAAGCAAAAGAACATTTTAAGCAAGTAAACCCTATGATGGAATGTTTTGAGAATTACTTTGGGGTTTATCCTTTTTGGAATGATGGTTATGCTTTAGTAGAGACTCCTTATCTGGGTATGGAGCATCAGTCTGCAATTGCCTATGGAAATGATTATTTGCCAGGCTATCATGGAAATACTCGCTTTATTGATGGTTTAGCTTTTGATTTTATTATTGTACACGAAAGTGGGCATGAGTGGTGGGGAAATTCTATCACAACAAATGATATTGCAGATATGTGGGTGCATGAAGGGTTTTGTACTTATTCTGAGGTGCTTTATGTAGAATGTATGCATGGTTATGATGCTATGTTGAGCTATGTAAATAATCAAAAAAGAAGCGTTAGAAATGATAAACCAGTTATAGGGCATTATCATGTTAATTCTGAGGGGAGTTCTGATATGTATTATAAAGGTTCGTTAATGTTGCATACGCTTAGGAGTTTGATTGAAGATGACGAGTTATGGTTTGAGATTGTAAAAGGAATTGCGAATGAGTTTAAATATCAAACTATTGATGGGCAGGCAATCATTGATTATATCAATGAAAAATCAGGTAAAGATTTTACAGATTTTTTCAGACAGTATTTGAATAGTAAGAAAATTCCAGAATTTCAATATAAGTTTCAAAAAGAAGGAAAGAATATTACTTTATTATATAGGTGGGAAGCAATTCCTGAATTTGACATGCCTATTTTGATAAA
>TARA_B110000008_G_scaffold279996_1_pt1 | contig 25646 bp, 23 predicted proteins | sample TARA_B110000008 | Tara Oceans TARA_B110000008 (sample SAMEA4396496) | marine metagenome | biome: Westerlies Biome; feature: [DCM] deep chlorophyll maximum layer (ENVO:01000326); material: water (ENVO:00002006), including particulate matter (ENVO:01000060) such as... | depth 40 m
AATGCTAGATTCTAAAACTGAAGTCATACTCGCCCTAGATGTTGAAAGTCGGGCAAAAGCGGAGAAAATCTTGGTCGCAACTGGGGCAAAGCTCAAATGGGTAAAAATTGGATTACAGACCTACTTACGTGATGGTCCAAATTTTCTTCATGAAGTAGCATCAAGCGGAAAAGAAATATTTTTAGACCTCAAGTTACATGACATCCCAAATACAATGGTTAAAGCAATTGAAAGTCTTTCAGATCTTCCCATTAAAATGTTAACTCTTCATTCGACTGCCGGTCCAGAAGCACTTGAAAAATGTGCTATTGCCGCAAAACAATTCCTTCCGAACACGAAACTTCTCGCAGTCACTGTTTTGACTTCGATGAATCAAAATAATCTCTCTTCCATAGGAGTCGAAAATAAAATTCCAGATCAAGTAGACAAACTTGCTCAAATGGCTATCAATTCAAATATTGATGGTATCGTCTGCTCACCACTTGAACTGATTAGACTTAACCCCATTCTTCCGAGTTCCACAACATTTGTGACTCCAGGTATTCGACCAGAAGGTTCTGCCACAGGAGATCAAAAAAGAGTAATGACACCATATCAAGCTGCACAAGCGGGGGCTAATTTCCTTGTTATTGGACGGCCAATTATTGCGGCAAATAATCCAGAGACTGCCCTTGCTGAAATACAAGCTGAATTACACAGATGACCCATCTCGCAATATTACTTGCCGGAGGAAAAGGCTCGAGGATGAACAATCCGATAAAGGATAAACTCCTCAATCCGATAAATGGCACAAATGCCTTTCGTCTAAGTTACCAGGCATTCTTAAATTCCAAGAGAGTCGAAAATGCAATTATCGTATACCGAGACTCTCAACAGAAGGAAATGCTTTCACGGGAAATTGATTTAGCTCATAAACAAAATAATCGAACTTTTTTACCCATCTGGGTTAAAGGAGGTTTGGAAAGAAAGGACTCGGTTTCCAATGCACTCATAAACTGTCCGACAAACTGCGAATTCGTTTATGTACACGATTGTGCACGTCCGATGATACAAGCCAATACGATTGATCAACTTGAACAAATTGTTTCCAAAGTTGGTGCCGTTGCAATTGCTCGTCCCATGAGTGATACCATTAAAAGAATTAGCCTTTTAAATCCAATAAACACCGAGTCACCTTGTAAAACAGAATCAATTGACCGCTCATCACTTTGGATTATGGAAACACCCCAGGTATCAAGAAAGGATTGGTTGTTAGAAGGCATACAATTAGCTTCTAACAAAAAGATTCAAGCCACGGATGAGGTTTCTCTTCTTGAACTTATCGGAAAAAAAGTTTCTCTACTAACCCCTCCTTATCCAAACCCAAAATTAACTTCGGTTGCAGACTTACCATATTTTAAATTTCTAATTCCAAAAAAATGACTCATGAATTACCTATTCGCGTTGGACATGGTTATGATCTCCATCGATTAACAAAAGGAAGAAAACTCATCCTTGGAGGAGTTGAGATTCCATTTCATCTTGGATTATTGGGGCATTCCGATGCGGATTGCCTAACTCATGCTCTTGCTGATGCAATCTTGGGTGCAATGGCACTTCCTGACATCGGACACTACTTCCCTGATACTGATGAAAATAATAAGAATATTGATTCGAAAATAATCCTTAAAAAAGCTCTATCGGAAGCAAGAAATCAAGAATATCAACTAGGTAATATTGATCTTACTTTGATTACGGAGGAACCTAAGCTTTCTCCTCATATAAATGATATCAAAATATCCCTATCTCAGACTGTAAATATCGAACCTAATAGAATTGGGCTGAAAGTAACGACCAACGAAAAAATCGGTGCTATCGGAAGAATGGAAGGGATTGCCGCCTTTGCAATTTGTACCCTAATATTGAAAAAAATTAAGTAATAATTTGATCCGCTTCAAAAAACCGGTTTATTTCCGCAAGGGCAGATTCCGGACTATCGGAAGCATGAACCACATTTTTCATCCGGTCAGTTCCTAGATCGCCTCTAATCGTACCCTTTGGTGCAACACTGGAATCGGTGGGTCCAATTAAATCACGTACGCCCTGTATAACATTCTCGCCCTCCAAGACTAAAGCCATTACTGGGAGGGAACTCATAAATTCTGCAATCTCAGGAAAAAAGGGCAAATCAGCAACATGAGCGTAATGTTCATTTAATAGAGCGTCGTCCAATTGAACGATTTTCGAACCAATAATGGAATATCCTGCATTTTCAAAGCGGCTAATTACTTGGCCAATGATAGCCTTTTGAATACAATCTGGTTTTAAGAGAATAAGAGATCTTTGCATATGTTTATACGATAGGTTAATTAAAAAAATCCATTAAAACTTTTAGAGAAGATTAAGAATCTAATTCTTTCTCTTCCTCTTTGGAAGATGGAGAAACTGAAACTTTACCCTCTACTTCTTCTTGGGTAAAGTAAAGTTTAGGTTCTTCGTCTTCAGTAATAAGAACACGAATAAGTTTGTTCTTCCTCAAACTACCAGAAAGAACCTCTTCTGCCAAGCTGTCCTCAAGGTACTTTTCAACCGCTCTTCTTAACGGACGTGCCCCAAGTTTATTATCGTAGCCTTTTTCAATCAAGAATTCTTTAACTTTGTCAGAAATCTGTAATTTAAGCTTCTTTTCCTTTAAACGGTCAGTAACCTTCTTAAGTTCAAGGTCTACAATTGCTCGCATACTTTCCTTAACCAACGGACGAAAGATAACCATTTCGGTTAAACGATTAAGGAATTCAGGCTTAAAGGATTTTTTCGCCTCGTCCATAATCTTATCTTTGATTTTATCAAAATCATCATCTGCATTACCGGCAGAAAAACCAAGGGAGCTGTTCCTTTGTAAAATATGAGCCCCAACATTGGAAGTCATGATCAATATAGTGTTTCGAAAATCAACTTTTCTCCCCAAGCTGTCAGTCAATCTGCCATCTTCCAATATTTGAAGGAGAATTTGAGCCACATCCGGATGAGCTTTTTCTATTTCGTCAAAAAGAATTACAGCATACGGTTTTCTGCGAATGGCTTCAGTTAACTGACCTCCTTCTTCATGTCCGACATAGCCGGGAGGAGAACCAATCATTCGAGAAACAGCATGTTTCTCCATGTACTCGGACATATCAATTTGAATAAGTGAATCTTGATCTCCAAAAATACGTTCGGCTAAAACTTTCGCAAGATGAGTCTTACCTACTCCCGTTGGTCCCAGAAACATGAAAGAACCGATGGGCCGCTTAGGATCTTTCAAATCAGCACGGGATCTCCTCAACGCTTTGGAAACCACTTCGGTTGCGAAATCTTGACCAATAATTAATTTCCTGAGTTCAGATTCTAACTTAAGCAATTTTTTGGATTCTTTGGCCTCCATGCGATTCAATGGGATTCCAGTCCAGTCAGCAATAACTTGGAGCATATCATCCTCGTCCACGGAGGCTCTCTTCTCTTCCCGGCTTTTCTTCCAATTTTCTAAAACACGTTCTCTTTTGGCCCGTAACTTCTTTTCTTTGTCTCGTGCTTCGGCAGCATCCTCAAAATTTTGATCAGAAATTGCGGATTCTTTAAGAGCACAAACCTCTTTTATCTCGTCTGATAATTTCTCAATTTCAGGTGGTCTTTTAAGAGATTCCATACGAGACCTGGCACCAGCTTCATCTATAGCATCAATTGCTTTATCAGGCAAAAAACGACCAGTGACATAACGATCCGTAAGCTTGGCTGCCGCTGCTAGAGATTTATCTGTAAAGTTAACATTATGATGCTCTTCATATTTCGGGCGAATGCCTTTTAGGATAAGAATGGTATCTTCAACCGAAGGAGCCTCCACTTTAACGGATTGGAAACGACGGTCCAATGCACTGTCTTTTTCAATGTATTTTCTGTATTCTGCCAATGTCGTTGCTCCAATACATTGCAATTCTCCACGGCTCAAGGCTGGTTTAAAAATATTGGAAGCATCCATAGCTCCTTCAGCTGCACCCGCACCGACAATGGTGTGTAATTCATCAATAAAAATAATGATGTTTTTTGCTTTCCTAAGCTCGTCCATGACCGCTTTAATACGCTCTTCAAATTGACCACGGTATTTGGTTCCAGCAACCATCAAGGCCAAGTCCAGGGTAACTACTCTTTTATCCAAAAGGTTTTCAGGAACCATGCCAGAGGCGATCTGCTGAGCCAATCCTTCCACAATTGCGGTTTTACCAACGCCTGCTTCTCCAATTAGAACCGGATTATTTTTGGTTCTTCGACATAAAACTTGGGTTACACGGCGAATTTCATTCTCACGACCAATCACGGGGTCCATTTCTCCCTTCTTGGCAATTTCAGTAAGGTCTCGACCAAATGCTTTTAAGGCTGGCGTTTTTTGATCCTTGCCCTTTTCTTCTGTTGCACCACTACCAACCACAGAAGCTTCAGATTCTTCACTTGATGAAAAATTGGGATCAAGCTCAGAAAGAATTTCGTTTCGACAGCGTTCCACATCCACATCAAGGGATTTGAGAACACGGGCTGCAACGCCCTCCCCTTCACGAAGAAGTCCAAGCAATATATGTTCTGTACCTACATAACTATGATTGAGGTGCTTCGCTTCTTTACCAGCAAGTGCCAAAACTTTTTTTACTCTGGGAGTGTAAGGCACATTGCCAGACGGTTTGGCTTCCGGTCCAAGACCAACCTGTTCATCAACGGCCTGACGAACCGTATCAAGGTCCAAGCCCATTTTCTGCAAGACATTAACGGCAACACCTTGACCCAGGTTTATAAGACCAAGCAATAAATGCTCGGTCCCCACATAATTGTGGTGAAAACGATCTGCCTCTTTTCTCGCAAGTGCAAGTACTTGCTGTGCTCGAGGGGTGAAATTACTCATTGGTTCAGACATAATAAAATTTATACCCTTCTATATGACAAAGTCAACTAGTGGCTAGAAAGATCAAGCAAAGGTGCTCTCAGAAAATGATTCCTTAACAGTTCAGCCCTCAGTTCATCTCTCCGGGATGGATCAATTGCTTTCCCTGCAGATAATTGAACATGTCCAGGTTGAACTTCGATAAACATACGATCCGCCAAACCACGGAATTTATCCGGCATCATACCAAAATCGGTGGCAAGTCGAACAAGAGAAAGTAAATCCATTGCTTCTGCACTTTGAATTAAATGACAGGTTTTGAGGCTTCCGATTGCACGACTCATTTTATCAATTAAACGAGCACGATCATCCTGCAAAAGTTTTTCACGGGCAAAATTTTCTTGTTTGACCAAGCTTTCCAAGGTCGAATTTAAACGCTCAATGATGGCAGATTCTGATTCACCTAAGGTTTGCTGATTGGATATTTGAAAAATACTGCCATTCGCATCCGAACCCTCACCAAAAAGTCCACGGACAGCAATACCCAGTTGGTTAACGGCGTTAATCACTTTATCCATATTCTTAGACATCACCAGTCCGGGCAAGTGCATCATAACTGACGCCCTCATACCTGTACCAAGGTTGGTCGGGCATGCGGTAAGGAATCCCAGTTCACCGTCGTAAGCATAACTAATGGCAGACTCAATTCCTGAATCTAGTTCATCTGCGTGTTTCCAAACGGAACTGAAATCTAATCCTGGACGGAGAACCTGTATACGCAAATGATCTTCCTCGTTGATCATTATACAACAGGATCTGTCTTGGGTTAACACAATTCCAGAACCTTCTTCCACTTGAGAAAGTTCAGGACTAATCAAATGTTGTTCAACTAGAATTTGCCGGTCTAATTCACTTAAATCATCCACTTCAACAGAAATTGAATTATTTAAACCCTTGATGCCATTCATTGCATCGATGCACTTGGACAAAACGGCACGCTTTTGTGACACTTCGGCTCGACCGGGAAATGGGAATTGCCTTAAATTACGTGCGAGTCTGATGCGCGTACTAAGAGTTACCGGAATTGCCTTTGGCTGTTTTTTTCCGCCCGAATCTTTGTTTAAAATGGTATGAAACATACAAGGTGAAAAAATTATACAGTGGCCTTTGTTTGGTTTTCAAGATCTCGCAATTTATCTCTCAATTCAGCAGCTTTTTCATAGTCTTCTTTCTCAACTGCCTCCTTGAGTTCTTTTTTCAAAGAATCAACAGATTGCTCGAATTGGATCCTTGACTCTGAACCCGCAGGCACCTTACCTAAATGCTTTGTACCAGCATGCATTCCGTCAAGAAGTGGGTCCAGCACAGGGCGAAAAACATGGTAACATGCTTCACAACCCAAGCGACCGCCTTTTTTAAATTCCTGATGAGTCGTACCACAACTCTCGCAAACCATGGTAGTTCCGCTTGTATCAACTTCTAACTCCACTTTATCCATCAAATTGCTTATGGACAGATTCTCGGGGTTGGTGACGCCCTTGGCCTGAGCACAACCCTCGCATAAATCCATTTTGTGCATTTGCCCGTTAAGGATTTGAGTGAGATGAACGGTAGCTTGTTTATCGCAATGGTGACACTTCATAAAAATAAATTTGGTATTTTAATTATGTATACTCTACTCATTTAAATTAAAAAACTCAACGCATATGATGCGCCAAGTTATAAAACATCCAAGAGATGGGTGAATTCATACACTCAAATTCACTCCGTCGGTCAATACTAACTTTCTAAAAAGTTCAATGAGTCGACGAGTCATAGAACCGGGTGCTCCATCCCCAATTATCCTATGATCCACTTCAACACAGGGGATAACTTCCGCAGCAGTACCTGTCAGAAAGCACTCCTCAGCAGTCCATAAATCATACCTTGTCAAAGCTTGCTCACGGCATGGCAAATTCAATTCAGCCGCCAAATCGATAACGGCCCCCCTTGTAATACCCCGAAGAGAACCTGCGTCCAATGGTGGAGTATATAAAATGCCTTTGGAAATCATAAATACATTATCGCCCGTACACTCAGCAATTTCACCCTTATCATTAAGCATTAAAGCTTCTTGAAAACCGACTTTCTTGGCCTCAATCTTAGCTAGAATATTATTTAAATAATTTAAGCTTTTAATAGCAGGAGGAAGTGCAGAAGCATTGATTCGGCGCGTGGGAACAGATATAATCTTCAATCCTTTTTCATATAATTCCTCAGGATAGAGTTGAATATCATCGGCAATAATAATGACATTTCCCGGTCCACATCCATCTGGAGTCAACCCGAGATGACCCGGACCGCGTGTCACGACTAAACGAACATATCCATTTTCTAAATTATTTGCCCGGCAGGTATCGCAAACCGCTTTTTTTAATTGTTCACGATCGAGGGGTAAATCCAATAGGATTGCTTTTGCTGAAAATTCCAATCGTTCAAGATGTTCCTCCAATTTAAAAATACATCCGTTGTATAATCGTATTCCTTCAAAGACTCCGTCTCCATAAAGTAAACCATGGTCAAAGACAGATATCTTTGCATCTTCCTTTGCAACTAAATCTCCGTTAAGATAAATTTTCATTTCTGGTATTATATTTGAAGTATTTTTTTACCTTTGGCGAGTGCCAAGAAAAAAGGTTATTCACCTATTCCCAATCAGATGTTCTACCACACCGGGATCAGCCAAAGTGGATACATCTCCAATTTGATCGGTTTCATTGGTGGCAATTTTCCTTAGAATTCTTCGCATAATTTTACCGGACCTTGTCTTGGGTAAAGCGGGAGCCCAATGAATTTGATCCGGTGTTGCTATTGGCCCAATTACAGTGCGAACCTGTTGTTTTAATTCGCCTCTTAACTCTTCGGTATATTCCACCCCAGCATTCAAAGTTACAAAAGCATAAATGCCCTCCCCTTTTACCTCGTGAGGAAAGCCAACCACTGCAGACTCGGCAACATCGCTATGAGCAACTAAAGCACTTTCCACTTCTGCCGTACCCATTCGATGACCGGAAACATTAATTACATCATCAACCCGACCGGTTATCCAATAATATCCATCCTCATCCCTACGGCACCCATCACCAGTAAAATAATATCCCTTGTATTGCTGGAAATAAGTACTTTCAAAACGCTCATGGTCTCCAAAAATAGTCCGCATTTGTCCCGGCCAAGGCTCTTCAATAGCCAACACTCCATTGACTCCATTTCCCTTAATTTCTTCGCCTGTCTGTGCGTCCAGTAAAATTGGCTTAACTCCAAAAAAGGGAAAAGTTGCGGACCCCGGTTTTAATGGAGTAGCTCCGGGTAGAGGGGAGATAAGAACACCTCCAGTTTCAGTCTGCCACCAAGTATCCACAATCGGACATCTTTCCTTACCCGCATTTCGATGATACCATCGCCATGCCTCCGGGTTGATTGGTTCGCCTACGCTCCCGAGGATACGCAAACTATCCATATTGTATTTGCTTGGCCATTCCTCTCCGGCGGCTGCAATTGCCCGAATTGCGGTTGGAGCTGTGTAAAATTGATTTACTTTCCACTTTTCAATAACCTGCCAATATCGATCAGGGTTCGGATAGGTGGGAATACTTTCAAACATCAATGTGGTCGCACCATTGGCTAATGGACCATAGACAATGTAGGAATGTCCCGTTATCCAACCGATATCCGCTGCACAAAAATAAACATCTTCCTCGTGATAATCAAAAATATATTTGTGTGTGGTCGCTGTATAAACCATGTAACCTGCAGTTGTATGCAAAACTCCTTTGGGCTTTCCCGTGGATCCGGAAGTATAAAGAATAAAAAGAGGATCCTCTGCATCCATTTCCTCACAGGGACACTTGTCTTTGGCATCCTCCATTACTTCATCCCACCAAAGATCCCGTCCATCCGTCATTGAACATTCAATCCCGGACTCTTCTCCTACCCTGCGGACCACAATACATGTCTCCACATCTTCCCCCATTTGATTGGATGCACTGTCCATGGCTTGGTCTGCATTGGGCTTCATGGGAATTGCCTTGGCTCCACGAAATGTACCATTAGCGGTAATTAATGTCTTACAATTCGAATCCACTATTCGATCTGCCAAAGCCTCCGCAGAAAAACCCCCAAAAACAACTGAGTGGACCGCACCAATACGGGCACATGCCAGCATAGCTATGGTAGCCTCCACAACCATGGGCATGTATATTGAAACGCGATCCCCTTTTTTTACCCCTCGGCTCTTTAAAACATTAGCAAATTTACAAACCTGTTGGTGAAGGGTTTTAAAACTGATCGTTTTATCCTCGCCCGGTTCATTACCCTCCCAAATGATTGCAGTCTTATTTGGACGGATATCAAGATGGCGATCCACACAATTGTAACAAACATTTGTTTTGGCTCCAGGAAACCATTTTACATCAATAGGTCCATTCTCCAAATCATAATTAAATGATCTAACTTCTTCCCAGTGCTGGAACCAGTGAAAATTATGAGCTATTTCTGACCAAAATTCTTCAGGTTCCTGAATACTTCTTTCATACTGTTTTAAATATTCTTCCATGCTTCCAACATGGGCTTTATTGGAAACATTTTCGGGAGGATTAACGAAGTCAGCGGGCTTATTTTCACTCATATAATCTAAGGTTTTTGTTTAAAAAAGTTTTAGGCGATTGCTCTTCGCTTGTCGATGAGTTTTAAAGAACTATTTATGCTGACTAAAGAATTAGAGTACAATTTACCCAAAGAATTAATTGCCCAAAGGCCATCTGACCGGCGTGATCAATCCCGTCTTCTTGTCTTCAATCGGTTATCCCAATCGATTACCCATCACCGCTTTCACGAACTACCCAACCTTCTTCCTCCCAACCTTTCGATTTTCCGAAACGATGTTTCCGTACTCAAAGCCCGAATTCCAGGAAAAAGACCGAGCGGTGGCACGGTCGAGTGCCTGCTTTTACGACCTGCATTTCCTCCCGAAAACACATGGCGATGCTTGCTAAAACCCGGAGGCAAAACCGCCAAAGCTGGGCAATTTGGAATCGTAGATGAATATTCTGCAAAAATTATCGAAGCCCTTCCATCCGGAGAATACTTGGTTCGCTTTGAACTACCCAAAGACAAAGATCCTACCTCCCTTGCTCATCGAATTGGCTCCCTCCCTCTCCCCCCCTATGTTCGACGCCCCGCAAATCAGACTGATGAAATGCGCTACCAAACCGTCTATGCGAACCGAGAGAAATGTTCCGCCGTGGCTGCCCCCACAGCGGGCCTACATTTCACACCAGAAATTCTCAACCATCTAGAAAAAGAAGGCCACTCGATTCACGAACTTACCCTTTCCGTTGGATTGGGAACTTTTCGCCCCATCGAGACGGAAAAGGTGGAAGACCATCCCATGCACGCGGAAGAATATTATTTAAGCCCCTCTACTAAATCAGTTCTCCGAGCGGTCCCTAAAAAACGGCTAGCTATCGGCACAACCAGTGTCCGCACAATTGAACACTACCTTGGGAGCGAAGATTTCGATCTAGCATACCCAACACAGTCTGAAGCTCAACTTTTTATTCGTCCACCTTATAAGTTTCTAGGAGTGGATCACCTTCTTACCAATTTCCACCTTCCAGGATCAACATTGATGTGTTTAGTCGGTGCCTTCCTGACACCTGAAAAAAAAGAAGGTTTAACTCTACTCAAAGAAATCTACAACGAAGCCGTTACCCAAAAATATCGATTTTTTTCTTACGGAGATGCAATGCTAATCCTTTAGCAAGGAATAATTCTATTACTTGTAGAGAAGCGAAAAGGGAATTCAAAGACAATTTATTCTGCTCTTTCCAGTGTCTTGGTTGACTGGTTATAGTAAATTTTTTGCGGGAGTGCCTGTACAACAAAATACATCCAGGCACCATCTAGATTCCTAAACATATGAGGGTATATCCCAGGACCAGTCCATAACCATTTTTGGGAGGGACTCCAAAGCCATAAGGAAGATGGTTCATTTGCTTTCGTTGTGTATAGCCATCCGTGGTGTTGATGATGAATCCAGTTATTTCCTCCCTCAAAATAATTTCCCAACCAGCCCGATTGTTTCCAGCCAGGTTGTGGTAGGTCAATAGAATCGGAAAGAACATTTTCGATGGATTTGGAAGAATCAGAAATCGAGTCAGCAGTTGAAGCACCTGCTTTCAACCGAATATAAAGAATTGCCGAGAAACCATCCGCATTTGCACTTATTGAGACACGGGCATTCTTAGAAATTTTATCTGCTGTAACAAAACCATCTTTAATAATTAAATCCTTACTCGGACTAGACCAAAATACCTTCGATGGAGATAATATTGTAACAGTACCATCGTCCAAACTTAACGACGCTTGTAGTTTGGTAAACTCACTGGACATAAGAGAAGTGACATCTGTCTTAGCATTCAGTTTGGTCGGAACAGCAAAGTCAGCATAGGGTCCAACCTGATTGACAACCTCAAAGGAGGAATCGCTAGTGATTCCATAGAAAGAAGCACCAATAACTCCTTCATGGCTAACTTGTGCGTGGAGTAATGGAGAACACACAATTAGTAGAAATGCAAAAAGTTTACAAATATTCTTGTAGGTCATAATTATATTGTTAATAGAATTATTTTTCATCGTTCAAACTAGTTGGTCAAGGTAAATTATAACTTGTCTAATAAGATTAATCGACAACTTTCAATCCGTAAGTTAAGAGTAGATTCGATGTTTTGGTTTTACAAAAAGATTTTTCCTTACATTTTCTGCTTGGGTATAATTTTAAAGTTTTCTCATGCATCTATTGAATATGACCTTCAGCCCCTCGGGAATCTAAATAAGATTTTAGTTCATCTCGAAAAAGGTCAACAATTTGGATTAGGGCAGGTTCGAGGTGCTTTCGGCCGTGTTCAGGGCAAAATAGATTTTGATACCAAGAATCCATCAAAAATGAAAGGGTCGGTTAATCTAGATGCTCGTACGCTCAGGTTTGGCTATCACAAAGTAGACCAAGACGCCCAACAGCCCACTTGGTTAAATACTAGCAAATTTCCAAAAATTTCATTTCAATTAGAAGGGCTAAGTAAAGAATATTGGAAGGATAACACTTTATTTGCCAAAGCTACAGGGACATTATTTCTTAAAAATACTTCCGCCCCTATTTCTTTTCCCGTTAGCGTTAAATATCTTCGTTCGAAACGAAAGAAATTTGATGGAAAACCTGGTGACCTGCTTTATTTTCAAGGCACCCTCGATTTAAGTAGGGGAAGTTTTGGGATTAATCCAGGAAGTATGCTTGAAATAATAAAAGATCAAATAACTGTGGAAATTTCATTGGTTGGCTGTTCAAATGTTAAGCGTCCACTTCTGCCCTCCCGCTTATTTATGTAAAAAATTTTTGGTCATGTAGGTTGCCAAGTCAAAGCATGGCACAGGGCAAGGCCAAGAGCATCTGACTGGTCGAAAGGCAATGGCTTGGGCAATCGAAGCATTTGGGATAAAGTCTGAGACATTTGCTCTTTACTCGCTCTGCCAAAACCAACTACGGCTTGCTTGACTCGCAGAGGAGCATACTCAAAAACCGGCACATCTCCTATTGCCGAGGCGGATAGTGCTGCACCCCGTGCCGCACCCATTATCTGGGCAGTCTTAAAGTTCTGAACATAAATTGTGGCTTCACATGACACATGACGCGGTTTCCATAAATCAATTAAATGAGCAACTGCCTGATGAATCAAACCAAGGCAGGCGATGGAATCAATCTTTGGTTTAAAAGATAGAGTTTCCGAATGTAAAAGCTTGTGAGAATTTCCTTCACATTCCAATACCGCTAAGCCAGTCCCTCTCAAACTAGGATCAATCCCTAAAATCCTTCCTCTGTATGGTGTCTTGAGCAACAATGACTTGGCGTCCACTTGAGTTGACCTTGTTGACCTGCCGGCCAAATGATCGGCCCATAATTTCCTCGAACTTTTGCCCATTGGAATAGGTTTTAAAACAGCATTCGTATTCCCGCAAGCACGATGAAAAACCAAACCAAACGCTCGAACAAATTTTGGTTAATATATTTTACGATCATTGGTGCAATCGCAGCTCCAATCATAGCGGGAATAAACATCCACCAACTTACCGACATCGAGTCCAGCGTAATGATTTGAAGATCGACCATGAATGGAATCTTAATCACATTTACAATTAGGAAAAGCCAAGCAGATGTCCCAATAAAAGCATATTTCGGTAATCCCATGGCCAAAAGGTATAACTGAGCAACTGGCCCCGCCGCGTTAGCCAACATAGTCGCTACTCCACCAAGTAGTCCAAAAAAAAGGCCCAAAACAATCGATCCTTTTGGCATAATTCCTTTTTCAATGATCGTATTTGGGCTTACTCTCTTGCGAAATTTAACGATAAAATGCAATACGGTCATACTTAATAAAATTCCACCGATTACATACTTTAATTGTCGTACTTTGTCATCTCCTCCTTGGAAGTAATCAAAAACCCACCAACCGAGAATAGTTCCGATTATAAAACATGGGAGTAATCGGATAATAAACTTCCAATCAGTATGCTTTCGGTAAACTAATGTTGCGGTAAGATCGGCCGAAATTAATACCGGTAAAAGCAAACCAACCGAAAGGGGAACACCTACCGGTCCTAACGCATCTTCCAAAACCAATGCATAAATAGCTACAGTCAAATTTCCTGCACCCGGTAATCCCCCTTTACTCATACCCATGATTAGTGATCCTAGGGCAAGGAGAGACCAATGAGTTAAAGTTAAAATTTCCATCTAAGCATTACTGAGGAGTGATCTATGAAGAGAAATTAGAAAAGAACGAAACAAAAAGACTATATTTTAGAAAAAGCACCAGCTGTAACCTTAAATGATTCCCATTGATTCCCCTCGGTCTTGGTTGGAAAAGTTGTTCCGGTTGCAAATACCTGAGCATCTTTAGGAAGAAGTTTTTTAAAATTAGACTTTCTCGATTCGTCTAATTCCCCTAGTACATCATCTATCAAAAGAAGAGGAATTCGATTTCGAGCGTTTTTTAAATACTCAAATTCAGCAAATCGCAGCCCTAACACTAAACCTCGTTGCTGCCCTTCCGAAGAAAAAGTCTTCGCGTCCCGTTGGTCAAGATGGAATTCAAAGTCATCCCGGTGAGGACCACGCCGAGTCGTACCAAATTGTCGATCTCTCATTCGTTCCTGAATAAGGCGTTTGGAAAAGTCCTCTTCATTGATTAGTTCCAAATCTGGACGAAATCGTAACTGGGCATCCTCTAATCCACCGGAAAGAGATTGATAGTAAGATGAAAGAAAGTTGGAAATAATCGGTAATGCCTTACCCCTTAGCTCATAAATGCGAAGAGCACTGGGGATTAAGCTCTGTTCAAAGGCATCAAGTTCGGGGTCGGCTCCTCCCTGCTTCAACAAAGCATTTCTATCACGCAGGGATCGATGAAAGATTTTTAACGCTTCGAAATATTCAGGTGAAGAGGAGGAAAGCAATAAATCGAGCCATTTACGTCGCTCTGCCGGTCCGTCCCGGACCAATCGAAAATCTCTTGAAGAAAATACTACGGACGGAAACTCACCTAAGTAATCTGAAAATCGTCTTATTTTTTCACCATCCACCTCCAGTTGTTTGCCTCCTTTGTCATGAAATTGCAAAAGTGATTCACGGATGTCTCCCTGTTCATCCGCAAACTGGAAAAATAATCTGCTCTGTTTCTTCCCTGCCTGAACTAATCCATCCATTCCGGATTTACGAAAAGATCGCAATGAGGATGAAAGACCTATCCCCTCTAATAAATTTGTTTTTCCCTGTCCATTTTCTCCGATAAAAAAAATATGCTGTGACTGAAAAGATAAATTCGCCATTTCGATATTACGAAAATTTTCTAAATTTAAAGTAAGAAGACGCATTTTCCTAATCTAAATTGAAATTACAGATGATCGAGAAGCCTCGGATTGAAGTTCTTCCCATGCATGGCCAAAAGCGATCGCCAAGTTAGACCAATCTGCTTGAGTTTGCTCAAAATATGAGCTCACCCTTATCAACCTACTGGATTCCGTTTTCGACAAACCCATTGATGAGGCAATCGATGAATATCCAATTTTATTAGTAGAACAGGCAGAACCCGTAGAAACAGAGAATCCAATTTTATCTAATTTCCCAACCCAACTTAAATTGTCATAATCCGGAGCGACAAAGAGCGAAGTATTCCATAAGCGCTGAGCTTTACTTCCCAGTATTTTAACTCCTGGCATTGCTTTCATTAAATCCATCTCAAATTGATCTCGCCATGAAACTTGATCATTGAGGACTGCTATATTTGATTTTACTTCCTGCCACGCAGATAGCATTGAAATTATTCCAGGGATATTTTCTGTCCCCCCTCGCAGGTTCCCCTCCTGTCCTCCCCCTATTTGCATTTGAATAGGTTCCTTACTTGCAAGCCATCCCATACCTTTAGGGCCCGAAAATTTATGTGCACTCGCGGAAAATGAAGTACAAAGAGAAAAATCTTCAAAAGCTAATTTTCCAATCCACTGAGTTGCGTCGCAATGAAAATGAATGCCTTTTGAGGAACAAAGACCGGCCATATCCTGCCAAGGTTGCAAAATCCCAGTCTCATTGTTCGCTGCCATTAGTGAAACGAGGGAAATATCTTCCTCATTCAGTATTTTCTCCACACCATCTAAAACAACCACACCAGAATCGTCAGAAGGTAGATAATGAATTCGATCTTTGAACCAATTTTTTGCCGATTCAAGCACACTTGAATGCTCAAAAGGAGAGAGTAAACATATCGATTTAGGCTTTAATTTTTTTCCAAAATGAGCGAAGACTGCATTATTGGACTCGGTAGCTCCAGATGTAAAAGTGAGCTCTTCTTTTTTAAACCCAAAAGATTTCGCAAGATCAGATCTTGCTCTATCCAAAATAGCCCGAATACGTGCACTGGCACGATAGGGAGATGACGGATTGTGCCAATCTTGCTCCAAGGCTGTTTTATAGGCATGCAATGCACTAGCACCCAAAGGGGTAGTCGCGTTGTTATCAAAATAGACCATCGAAGTGGTCAATACTCAGGGAACCGGAGGGATAATTAATTTCTGACCGAGCTTTAAACTATTTTTACTTGGTAATGAAGCTCGATTGGCTTTAAATATTAAATCAATTTTAGACGAATCTCCATAAAATTTACGACTAATAGCGTAAAGACTGTCTCCTTTTTGAACAACATAAGTCCGCGAGCGAGCAACTGGTTTAGGCTTGAGGGGAGAGATTACTTGCGGTCGGACTTGCTGAACAGTTGGATTTGGTCTGCGCGTCTGAGTGGGGGAAATAGGTAAACCTTGTCTGGCACGCAGATCAGCAACTTCTCGCTTTAACAATTCATTTTCTTCCTTCAACGCGAGTGAATCAAGGTAATCCGAATAAGGCTCACCTGGTAAATCACGAATAATTTCTCGCTCAGCAGTAATAATTAATTGCTTCACTTTGGGAGCTTCCTTGGAAGCATTTTCCAAGAATAGAAATCTCCTAAAGTGATAAATAGCGGCCACTGGATCCTTTCGCGATTTCAATTTCAAAAAAAGTCTACCCACCTCTAAATGTGACTTAGGAGAATTCATCGTTCGACGGGTAACCGAGAGAAACTCGCCTAACGCTTCCTCCTCTTTCCCCACTTTAAGGTAAGACCGTCCTCGCTGAAATGCAGCATCTTCTTCTTCCTCAACAATGGGCCCAGTTTGACTACAAGAAGCAAAGGCAAGATTCAATAAAACAACGATCAATAAAACATAAATTTCTTTTCTCATTTATTCACCAATGTAACTAAACACTAAATTTCTACTATGAAAAGAATTTCTATGTTCCCATAAAAAAAGCCCCTGCCAAGTGCCCAGTTGTAAATGACCACCTGAAAATGGAATATTCTCACTCGTACGGGTAAGAGCCATCTTAATATGTGAAGGCATATCATCTGCTCCTTCCATAGTATGAATAAAATGAGGATAATTTTCGGGCACTAGATCGTCCATAAATCGCTCCAAGTCAACACGTGCTGTTCGATCCGCATTCTCCATTAAAATTAGACTGCAACTAGTGTGACGGATAAAAACGGAAACAATACCATCGGAAAGTTTTGATTCATATAATCCTTTTTCCACAGCCTCCGTTATTTCATAGGTACCTTTTCCCTCGGTCTTGTAATTCCAATCTTTTTTATAAAGTGCCATATCAGAAAGTTGAATTTTATTATTAGAAAGGAATCGATTTTTGGCAAGGGTCGAGAGAGAATAATTCGAGATTGCTTTGGACCAATTTTAATTCAAGAAGGAGAAATAAATTTCATGTTAAAAAGCGAATAGGATTTTGGGCGGATTCTTAAAATTCACATCTTAGTTCCGTTTCAGCATTTAACCATTCTTGTAAAGAGTGCACCAAGGTCATAATTAAATCTTTTTTCGGCTCCTGTTCAGCCAATTTCGTATTTAACCTGAAAACGGCTTCCATCTGTTCTTTATGATGTAAGTTTGCCAACCAGTCCTCTTTTACAGGTAGCCCCTCTAACCGGCCAAATTGGAAGATGGTTTTAAAAAGAACACAGGGCGGATCAAAGCCTTCATGCAAAGCTCCGAGCGAACGAATGAGAAGCTGACCGAAAGGGATTGTGTCCTGAAGATGAGAACCATTATCAAGGTATAAGCGTGCAAGGGTTGATGCGACAAAGAAACGGTTATGGTCATGAGCAATCTTAGGTCTTTTTTTTATAATTTGAAAATCTTTAACAAAGGGCAAACCACTTCCATCCTTCGATACATTGGTAACAAATTCGACATCATCAAAAAGATCAGGAGGTGGAAGTGAATTAGCTTTTTTGCTTATTCGAAACAAAACTATCTGTAAGCCTTTTTTACCTGAGAAAAAAAATATCCGAAGGTGCGATTCACCCGCTTCAACACGATTAATAATTGTGCCCTCCAAACTTTGAACAGGAGTTGGCATTAAAAATTAATCTGAGGATGGCGTAGTTTTTGTATTAGTACGCCGATTTGATCTTGGTTTGGAAGCTTTTTTGCTACTCGATGCTGGTTTTTTGGGCTCAGCTTTTTTCTTACTGCTGATTGTTGGTTTTCTTCTTCCCGCCTTTTTCAAACTTTTTATCGTTGAAGGAGGAATTACAGCACCGCCTGAAATTAGCATTTTCATACCCTCGCCTACTGACATTGTGAGATGGTAAATATCTTCGGGAGGAAGCATGAGTAAAAATCCACTTGTTGGGTTTGGGGTTGTGGGTACGAATACATTGGTTAAGGATTTGCCAATTACTTCAACAGTTTCTCCAGAAGCTTCATTTGTTAAAAAACCAATAACATAACAGCCCTCTTTAGGGTACTCTACTAGAACAACTTTTTTAAATACCGCTCGATTTTCTTTTCCAAATGTCTCAACTATCTGTTTAACCGAACGATAAACGGTATTAATAAATGGTACTTTTCCTAGAACTCTTTCAGTTGATGATATAAAAAACTTACCTAATACATAATTTGATAAAAAACCAAGAACCGTGAGGGATAAAACCCCAATAATTAAACCAAGCAAACCAAGTAAGGACTCCAGGCCAAAAAAGAAACTCTCCTCACCCAACCCCAGTTGTGAGACCAAGTTCGTGACGGGATCCTTAAATAAATCCAACAGGAAATCTAATACAAAAATAGTCGTACCTAAAGGCAGGAAAATGAGTAATCCTGTTAAAAAGGCGTTACGAAATTTCCGGGAAAACGATGTAATTTTAGAAGACACTTCTCTTTCGCTAACCTTCAATAGATTGAGGAGCGAGAAGAAAATCAGGCCAAAGACAATCTTTATCCACAACAGACATTGCATTTGCCTCTTCCCGCCTCATGATTTTTCGATCTGTCTCATTTTGATCATCAAATCCAACCAAATGCAACCAGCCATGAATTAGGTAGAGTCCCAGTTCTTTTTCGACTGGCAAGTTTCGACTCTCTGCCTCACTGATTGCCCGATCTACAGAAACACATATTTCACCGACCATTTCATTTTCTAAGTCGGCTGGAAATGTAATCACATCGGTGGGTCTGTAATCCTGTAAAAAATCTCCATGAATCTTGGAATGCTCCTCTTCATTTAAAAAAACAACAGAAAGCACACCTTTAAATTTATGATCATGAAGAGAAAATATACTTTTAAAAAACAGTCTCAACTTGATCTCATCGAAAAGAAGCGATGGGTATAAATTTGTGGACTCAACCTTGATCAAGACTTTTGTTTTTTTTGGGTTTGTCTGTAAAAGGAGAAGCACTTCCTTTACGCCCGCCGCTCTGCTTATCTTCTTCAGGGTATTCAATCCGAGAATGTAGCATATTTAGCGTGGTTTTGGTAAAACTCTTTTTAATCTTCGCAACCTCTTCCAAGGTTAAGGGACACTCATCCAACTGCCTGTCCTCTAATCGATCCTGAAATATATTCTCGAGAAGTTCCTCCACACTATGCTGTGTAACTTTTGGTAAACTTCTTGCCGCAGCTTCAACAGAGTCTGCAAAAAAAATAATTGCACTCTCCTTAAATCTTGGCTTGGGACCATCGTATCGATAAGTGGATTCATCTGGCTCTTCAGCATCTAGTTCTCCGTATGGTAATTTTTCCTGTTTGATTTTCTGTTTTGCCTGATGGAAGAAATATTTAACCAATGTTGTTCCGTGATGCTGCCTAATAACATCCCTCATAATTTTAGGCAGGCCATTTTCCCGAGCCATTTCAATTCCTTCTTTGACATGACTTTTTATGATCAAGGCACTCATTGCAGGGTTTTGCCTGTTATGAGGATTCGCGAATTCGCCCTGATTTTCAGTAAAATAATGAGGTTGGGCCATTTTGCCAATATCATGAAAAAGCGAACATGCCCTGCATAGAATTGGATTTGCCCCCACAGCCACAGCAGCATTTTCGGATAAATTAGCCACCATTAAACTATGATGATAAGTCCCTGGGGCTTCTACTTGCATTTTTCGAAGAAGCGGGTGGTTAAAGTCTGTTAATTCAAACAAAGTTGCATCCGTTGCTACTTTAAATCCGTGTTCAATTAATGGCATGGCGGTAAGCACAAGTCCACCAGTAAAAACTCCCATTAATAAAGAAGCCAACGCATGATTAACCGAAGCAACCCCTGCCCCACCGGATGCGAAACCAATACCTAAAGCTAATAAGGATCCTGTTAAACCAGCCATGGCTCCGGCCTTAAGTGCACTGCCACGATGTCGAATCTCCCTACAAAAATAAGCACCAACCAAGGCAGAGCCTAATGAAATTGCTAATGCTTCTATACCTGCATTTTGCATAGTGGCGTGAAAAACACTTGTCATCAGAGCGGAAAGTGCGGCCATACGAGGCCCTACAGATATCATCACGATCATAGGGGCAAATGCCATCGGAATTAGATATGGGATTAATCCAATAAGAATTGAATTACCCCCAAATAAATCTGTTGAACCTAGTTCAAGTATCAACCTTGAAAGACATAAATTCGATAAAATTGCGATCGCCACAATAGTTGACCGAGCAGTATCCCTCCAAAAATTTGGAAGGACTAAACTGATATAAAAAATGGCAATAAGGAAAGTACCCACAGTAATAAATATTCTTTTCGGCAAAAGATTACGATCCTCCGCGGTAAGGGATAAGAACTCACGAAATTTCTCAAGGTCGCTTTCTGTCAATTCCTTACCCTTCTTTAAAATTAGCTCCCCCTCTTTTACCATAACTATTGGTTGATCCATTTCTGCGATGGCATGGTTTTGTGCTTTGGTTGTTTCTTCGCGATCTATTTCTCTTAAAAACAATCCTTTTTGGACAAAGCTAGAAAGATTGCCCGCAAGGTCGTTTCTAAACTGCTGAGCAGAAAAAGATGCATTTTCATCCCCACTTTCAATCAAGTCTTCCAGTAACAAGCCGGTTTCAGGAAATGGGCCGTCATTACTCAAATGTTCTTCTAACTCAGTTAAATAAAATTTAAGTTCTGGATATGGCTCAGCTAGTTTTTCCGGATCCAAATTAAACCTCAAGCCATTCTGAATTCCCTCAATAACAATTAAATCATTTGCCAACTTTAACATGGCATTATTGATTCGGGTGGTTGCGTTCGATTCAGAAATAAACTTCTGATCAACCGAGGGGAATTTTACTACACCGGTTAAATGCAACTTTTCCAAATGATCTTTTATTATTTCAAAAAAAGTTAAAGGATTGGAAAAATTCCGCCATAAAAACAGTGCATTTATCTCAGCAGGGCTAACTTGTAGATTAAAGTTTGATTCTAATTCTTCCATCAATGAAGACATTGCATTCAATTGGGCATCATCATTCATTGAACTAAGTAGAATCAATCCCTCTTCCAAACGAATCATAGCCTTTTTAAAGCTTTCCTCTCCCGCTCGATTCCTCGAAAACTCTCTCGGAGTACTACTTCTGATCCATTCTTCCGCTTCTCTTCTCCTGATTTCGCTTTGAAAAGAAAATGGACGATCTGAATAAATATTCTCAGGTGCTACTTCTCCTAAGGAACGCAGCCCCGGAGGGTCCTGTCCTACAAAACATATAAAAACAATCGATGTGGCAAAAATTAAAGTAAAAAAGCCTTGTTTGCCAAATTTCTCCCAAAAAGCCCGAAAACCAGAGAAATTCCTACCATCTTCATTACCCTCCTCCAAGCTTCTCCTTCTACGGGCAAGGTCTCTTCCAGTTTTTTTGCGTGAAGCTTTATTTTCTTCCATTTCGAAAAAAGGTTAGATTAAGAATGAGGAGCTTGGTAAGCAGATATTATTTTGCTGACAAGAGGGTGACGAACAACATCACGGTGATCAAACTCATGAAAATGAATACCATCCACTTTTCTTAGGGTTTTATGAGCTTCCACCAATCCTGATTCTTGGCGGACAGGAAGATCAATCTGGGTAACATCTCCCGTAACCACCATTTTACTGCCTTCACCCAAGCGAGTTAAAAACATCATCATTTGAGAACTGGTTGTATTTTGAGCTTCATCAAGTAAAGCAAAACACTTACTTAAGGTACGACCTCTCATGTATGCAAGAGGTGCAATCTCAACCACCCCAGTCTCTATAAGTTTACGGGCTTCCACAGGTCCAAGTACTTCATCCATGGCATCATAGAGTGGTCTTAAATAAGGAAGTAATTTTTCCTCCAGATCGCCGGGTAGAAAACCTAAAGCTTCTCCTGCCTCAACTGCTGGTCTTGCGAGCACAATTCTCTGGACTTCTCCTTTTAGCAAGGCATCTAGAGCAACAATCATGGCTAAAAAAGTTTTACCCGTACCCGCGGGTCCAATACCAAAAACCAAATCGTTTTTAAGAATCAGGTCCAAAAAACGCCGTTGACTTAAATTTCTAGGAACAATCGATTTTTTTCTAATCTTTAAAACCATAGGATTACAAACGAGTTCGCGTAATTCTTTAATCCGACCGGATTCTATTTTTTCGAGAAAACGTAAAAAATCCGAACCCTTGGGAGTAAAACCATGTTCCTGTCCAAGGTTAAGCAAGGAGAAAAGGTCTTCACATTTAGAAAGGTTCTTTTCATCCCCTGATATTTTTAAAGTAGTCCCCCTGGCAACCAAGCTTACACCAAGTATTTGCTCAACTAACTCTAAGTTTTTTGGTTTTTCATCGTAAAGTTTATGAAACTCACGTTCCGATTCGAACTCTAAAGTGCTTTCATGCATTCAAGTATATGGTAAGATTAAAAACTCGATTTATCTAGATAACCTAAAGAGCAAAAGATGTTACTAGGAAATTGTTAATTCCACTAGATACAACGAAAAATTACCTAATAAATTTTGTTTACATTTGGGATAAGAAAAAGACATAAGATAGGTTTCCTATTACAACGCCTTAAATTCGATTCGCAAGTCTTGAATGATTAAACGAAATTCGATTCTTATTGCCAAATTTATAACTTATCTTTTTTCAGTTTCTTTTTCGAATAAGCATAATTTCAAAATGAATGTCCTTTTTGTAAGCCCCGAAGTGGGTCCCTTAGTTCGTGCTGGTGGCTTGGGCGATGTTGTCGGTGCCTTACCCATCGCTCTTAAAAAAATTGGTGTCGATGTGCGAATTCTATGCCCACTTCACAGGGATTGTAAGAAATTGGAAACTCATTCCTTACCCACTCAAATAAATTTAAAATTTGGACCCAAAGACTTTTTAATACAATTTCAAGAAACTCGTTTAGGAAATACAAATATTCCAGTCTATCTTCTGCACAATCAATTTCTTTTCGACCGTCCAGGCATTTATGCGGACGAAAACGGAAATTACCCAGATAATCCAACTCGATGTTTTGCTCTCAGTAAAGCAGCTTTGTTCATTGAAAAGGCCACAGGTTGGACCCCTGATATTTTCCACTCACACGATTGGATGGCTGCTCCGTTACCTGCCTATCTGAACGCACTAGATTCTCCAAAGAACAAAAAAAGGAAATCTAGATCCGTTCTTACTATTCATAATCTAGAACACCAAGGGGCTTTTCCTGAAAAAACTTTTTCTTCTTCTGGTTTACCAGTAAAATTTTCGGGAATGAACGGATTTAATCATTACAATTCAATGAATCTCTTAAAAGGGGCCATTCAACACGCGGATAAAATCACCACTGTCAGTCCAACATATGCAAAAGAAATTAGAACAGAACAATATGGGCAAGGACTCGAAAAATGTCTCGAATATCGAGGTGCCGACCTGATTGGGATATTAAATGGGATTGATCAAGACAGCTGGAATCCCCAAACCGATTCTGCATTAGAAGAAAAAATAGAACCGAGGAATCCCGTTAAAGGAAAAATTGCGAATAAAAAAGCTCTGCTAAAAGAAATTAACTTATCTTTTGATAAAAAGATTCCACTTATGGGAGCGGTATCCAGATTATATCATCAAAAGGGTTTGGATTTACTTGCTGATGCCCTCCCCTCGCTTGTTACAAATTCAAATATTCAATTTGTAATCCTTGGCAGCGGTGATGAAAAACTTGAACAAAGATTTGTGGAGCTTGCAAAGCAATACCCAAAAAATATCAGTTCAATTATTGGCTTTGATGACGGTCTTGCCCGTAGAATATTTGCAGGAACTGACTTTTTTCTTATGCCTAGCCGATTTGAGCCGTGCGGATTAGCTCAACAATATGCAATGAAATATGGATCCATTCCAATTGCCCGTAGAACCGGGGGATTAGCAGATACAATTATTGATTTTATGGAAAATCAAATTTGTTCTAATGGATTTCTTTTTGAAAAGGCTAGTTCGAGTGAACTGACTGAAGTTATTCACAGAGCAATAAATCTCTTTCGTACTCCAGATACATTTCAAAAAGTTCGGCAAACTGGACTTGATGCTCAGTCTTCATGGGAGTTTTCAGCGGATCAATATACCGAGGTCTACAATTGGGCACTAGAAGGCAAATAACGATTAAACACTTTTGTGCATAACTTTCTTTTAGATTAGAGGGTTTCCACTTGCGAAATAAGAAGGGGAAAAATTACAATGTTTGGTTTATAAAATATTATCTCCTATCTACATGATCAAAAATGGCCCCGCTCGAACCTTTACCCGAAATGCGGTGGAAGCGTGGCTATTTCGTCTTTCAGATTGTGACTGGGAAAAATTTATAGATAAACAACATCTTAAAATAGGACGATCCTTCTACAGGGAAGGAGTGTTGTCATCCCTTGATATTCAAAGCACTCAGATCATTGTAACTCAAAAAATTGATCGAGTGGAAACATACTCGGTTATTGAATGGAATGAAAAAAAACCTGAAATCCGAACTTCCTCATTAGACGATAGCATTGGCATTGCACTCGGAACTGCAGGTTTATATGAAATCGAGGAATTAGTTGCCGAAATTCATCAAGAAGACCCCCTTTTGGAACAGATTTGCCCATCTGAGATAGAGAAACAGGATTTACCAGTAAAGGAACCGGAACCTCAACCAACCGAGTCTAAGAAAAAAGATAGTGGTTCTAGGGTGATACCCATTACCATTTTAATTGAAATCTCATCTTCAAATGGATTAGCAGCTACTCCCTTTTGGCAGATTTCAAAAAAGGATAAACGAAAAGCATACGGCCAAAATGATGAAACCGAAATAGAAAATACTGACCGCCCGACATTAATGAACTTTGTAGCGGAGAGTGGGAGGCACGGATTCATTTTTGAAAAAACAAAAGGTCTATTTCGTTTGAAGGATTGGAAAAAAGTTGCAGCATTTACCGAAGAAACACTTCCCAAATGGGAAGATATTTTCACTCTTAATTTCGAAGGTGATGCGCAATTACTTCGTCATGGGCAAAGAAAACTCAGTTGGGAAATTGAAGCACGGAGCCGAAATAAAGAGGAAATGACTTTGCGTGAGTCCTTTAAACTTGGGTCCCATCGCCTCGGTAGCGAACATAGTAAGAGAATTGCAAGAACCCGAAACGGAACGACTTTTGTTCCTGGACACGGTTTGGTTAAACTTGATCAGGAACAATTAGAGGATTTTGAATGGTGGCAAAGAAACCGAGGTGACTCAAAGCGAACGAATTGGCCACGTTACATGCTTTTTTCTCTTTTTGCTCGCAAATATTTAAACGCTCGCCCCGACGGAAAACTTGCGGATTGGCAAACTGCTATTACTAGCCCT
>TARA_B110000008_G_scaffold96808_2_pt1 | contig 25224 bp, 17 predicted proteins | sample TARA_B110000008 | Tara Oceans TARA_B110000008 (sample SAMEA4396496) | marine metagenome | biome: Westerlies Biome; feature: [DCM] deep chlorophyll maximum layer (ENVO:01000326); material: water (ENVO:00002006), including particulate matter (ENVO:01000060) such as... | depth 40 m
TATCTTCTTTTTCCTTTTCCTCTTCATGAAGTCTCATTGATTCTTTTATGTCATATCTAAAAAGAGTTTTTCCTAAAGACCAGTAAACAATATCACCGTTGGAACTCCAATTTGGAAATTGTCCTCCAAATTTTGTTAATTTCATTGAAGGAAAATTAGCTTTTTCTGCATCACTAACGTTAACTTTTACGCCTTCTGAGCCTACAAGTGGAACTGTAATAATATATATATCATTATTAATTTGCGCTAGAGCATATTCTCCTTTAGGAGCTCTTGTTATCATACTTGCTTTTGAGGGAGTTTTTTTTGGAGCAGATGGAGTATCAGAAAGAAGATGATTATCACTATATCCAGAGCCATAAACTGTTATTCCATCAACTTGAATATGTTTTTTTCGATCAAGACCATCCCATCTTAGAGAAATTAAACCATCATCAGAGGAGTTTAAATAAATTCGATTATTATTTTGAGCAAAATGTGGATTTGATAACTTCCAACTACCTTTCATTATAAAAGTACTATTTCCTTGTCTTTTTGCATCTAACCAGACTAGACTTGTCCTTTGTCTAGAAGATGAAGGTCCATCTGATTCTCTAAAAGCGTCGGCAGAGCCCGTAAAAGCAACAATTCTATTATCAATACTCCACGCTAGCTCTCTATAGGTGTTACTATCATTTGAAAGCTTAATAGGCTTAGTTTTTTCTTCTATATTGACCTTATATACCGCACCACCTTTTAATTCATCCCATGTTACAAATGCAACTTCTTTTCCGTTAGGATTCCAAACAGGCATTGCTTCCGTGAAGTTAAACGAAGTTAATCTGACTGGTTTTCTTTCCTTGAAGCTCATCCAATACAACCTGTCTAAAGCAATAAAAACTATTGAGGTCCCGTCGGGTGAAACCTTTTGGTCACGAATTTGATTAATATTAAAAGTTTTACTGTCTTCTATTGGATAATTAAATTTTAATTGAGGACCTAGTGCTATATCTTCGCTAATATCAAAAGGGATATTTACTGCACTTCCCCCATCAATAGGAACTCTATATATTTTACCTCCGTAAGAAGCTACTAGCTCTTTGCTATCTGGTGTAAATGACATTGCAGGTAACACTCCAAGAGGAGCTATTGACTCTTGTTCATCTCTTTGGACAGGATAAGCAAGCCAATTTTCTTCCTCTGTTTTTAAATTACGCTTAACCAAACCAGTTTGATCATTATATCTACTTCCGTAAACCAGCCACTTTCCATCTGGGGAAAGTGTTGGAGAAAATGCTGATCCATATCTGGAGGTAATAACTTCTTTAGTTCCATCTTCTCTATCATATGTTGCCAACTGATATTGAGGAAAACGGGCATTATATTGCCAAGCTCCAGTTCTTTGAGAGAACCATATTTTTTTTCCATCGGCACTAAATCTTGGCTCAGAGATTTTTAGATTATCTGGTTTGTCAATTAATTGAACACCTGCCCCTCCTTTTTTGTGATATAGGTGTAATTTATAATTACGAGTGCCTTTACTTAGAGCTATATAATTTCCGTCTGGAGACCAATCTGCAGATTGCATTTGCTTTGTTTCTCCTTTGGTAACTTTAACAGTATCTTCTTTTATTCTGTCAATAATCCATGCATTATTTCCTCCACTTCTATCTGAAAGAAAAAGAATAGAATTTCCATCTGGTGAATATCTTGGATGAGAGTCAAAAGCCAGGCCTTTGGTAATTCTAGTGGCTTTACCTCCACTTAAAGGAAGCTCATAGAGATCACCTAAAAGATCAAAAATTATTTTATTACCATCTGGATGAACATCAAGAGACATCCAAGTTCCTTCATTTGTTTCAATTTTGATTGACCTCTCTGGATCTAAGGGAAGTTTATTTATAGATTGAGATTTAACAGTGTAAGTAAAAAAAATTACAGTTACAATAGAAAATAATTTTTTCATGGTTTTATTCTTGGGTGTTATAAATATATTCAAAAAATAAATATAATTATAAGAAGAAACTATGATCCTTTTATTGAAAATAAACTGATTTTAAATACTTTTATACTAATCAAGAGTTTCAAAACAAATAAATAAATTATAAAATGGATAATCTTTCACATCCAAGCAAATCTCAATTTGCTGATTCTAATAATCAAGGTAAATGCCCTTTTATGGGTGGAACAATTAAAGCAGTTGCAGGTGATCAACCCACAAATCGAGATTGGTGGCCTAATCAACTTAAATTAAATATTCTTCGTCAACATTCTAGTTTATCTAATCCGATGGATAAGAATTTTAATTATGCTGAAGAATTTAAGTCTCTAAATTTAGAAGCCGTAAAAAAAGATATTTTTGATTTAATGACAACTTCACAAGAATGGTGGCCTGCAGATTATGGTCATTATGGTCCTTTCTTTATAAGAATGGCTTGGCATAGTGCTGGTACTTACAGAATTGCTGACGGTAGGGGTGGAGCTGGCTCTGGAACTCAACGTTTTGCTCCATTAAATAGTTGGCCAGATAATGGCAACCTTGACAAAGCAAGACTTCTACTTTGGCCTATAAAGCAGAAATATGGTAAAAAATTGTCATGGGCAGATCTTATGATTTTTGCTGGTGATTGTGCTCTTGAATCAATGGGATTTAAAATATTTGGATTTGCAGGAGGCAGAGAAGATGTCTGGGAAGCTGAGGAAGATATTTATTGGGGCTCAGAAAAGGAATGGCTTGCTGACAATAGATATTCGGGTGATCGAGAATTAGAAAATCCACTAGGTGCTGTACAAATGGGACTTATTTATGTAAACCCAGAAGGTCCAAATGGAAATCCTGATCCAATAGCAGCGGCTAGAGACATACGTGAAACTTTTGGAAGAATGGCAATGGATGATAAGGAAACTGTTGCATTAATTGCTGGAGGACACACTTTTGGTAAAACCCATGGAGCCGCTGATCCAGATAAATATGTTGGACCTGAGCCAGAAGGGTCAAGTATTGAAGAACAGAGTTTAGGTTGGAAAAATACTTATAAATCTGGGAAAGGAGCTGACACTATAACAAGTGGGCTAGAAGGAGCATGGACAACTACTCCTACCAAATGGAGTAATAATTATTTTGAGAATCTTTTTGGATATGATTGGGAACTGACTAAGAGTCCAGCAGGGGCACATCAATGGATTCCTAAAAACGGCTTAGGATCAGGTAGTGTTCCTGATGCTCATCATTCTGGTAAATATCATCCTCCAATTATGTTAACAACCGATATTTCGATGCGAGAGGATCCAATATATGGTCCAATATCAAAGTGCTTTTATGAAAATCCTGATGAATTCGCAGATGCATTTGCACGAGCTTGGTTTAAATTAACCCATCGTGATATGGGACCTAGAAAAAGGTATTTGGGTCCATTTGTTCCAGATGAAGTGCTTATCTGGCAAGATCCAATTCCAAACATTTCTCACGAACTAATTGATAATGATGATATATCGATTTTAAAGGAAGATATACTTTCTTCAAATTTATCCATTTCTGAACTTGTTTCTACTGCCTGGGCTTCAGCTTCTACATTTAGAGGATCTGATAAGCGTGGGGGAGCAAACGGAGCCAGAATAGATTTAGAACCTCAAAACAAATGGAAAGTTAATAATCCGGAACAATTATCTTTAGTGATAGAAAAACTTAAACAAATTCAAAGTAAGTTTAACTCTTCACAAACTTCAAATAAGCATGTTTCTTTAGCTGATTTAATAGTTTTAGCCGGATCGACTGCCATTGAGAAAGCTGCAAAAAAAATTGGAAAAGAAATAAGTGTTCCTTTTGTCCCGGGTAGAGCAGATGCAACTCAGGAAATGACAGATATTGAGTCTTTTTCAGTATTAGAGCCAAATGCAGATGGATTTAGAAATTATATGAAGTCAGAATTTGCAGTTTCTGGTGAGGAAATGCTAGTAGATAAAGCACAACTTTTAACTCTCACAGCTCCTGAAATGACAGTTCTTGTTGGTGGTTTAAGAGTTCTGAATATTAATTCGGATAAATCTGATCTTGGTGTTTTCACAGAAAATAAGGAAACTCTTTCAAATGATTTTTTTAAAAATTTATTAGATATGAATATTACATGGAAAGCAACTTCCGAGGATCAATCTATTTTTGAGGGGCGAGACCGTAATTCAAATCAAATTAAATGGAAAGGAACTAGAGTTGATTTGATTTTTGGATCAAATTCTGAGCTAAGATCATTGGCTGAGGTTTATGCAAGTGAAGACTCGGAACAATTATTTTTAAATGATTTTATTTCTGCCTGGACCAAAGTGATGAATTTAGATCGTTTTTAAAAAAAAATAGTATCGCAGAGCTTTTACTTGTTAGCTAATCTTTTGAGAAGAAAATTAAGTACAACACCATATATTGGTAGGAAGAAAACTAAACCAATAATTATTTTTAATATGGTCTGAGTACCTGCTATTTCCAACCAATTTAAAGCCATATATGTATCATCTGAATCTGAAAAAGCAGCAAAAAAGAAGGTATAAGAGTCAATAATATTTGAGATAATTGTTGATAATGCTGGAGCTAACCACCACGCAGAATATTTTTCTCTTATAAATTGAAAAGCGTAAATATCAATTAATATACCAAAAGCATAAGCTGTAGCACTGGCTAGTCCGATTCTAAATGCAACTGAAAGTATATTTCCCTCCAAATAAACGACGATAATAGAAGAAATAATTGCTAGTGGATAAGCTAAAGAAATAGTTTTTCGAGCTACAGATTTTCCTAATAATCTAACTGTTAAATCAGTTGCAACCACAACAAGAGGAAAGCTGAAAGCAGCCCAAGTTATTTTATATCCATAAAGTGTTAGAGGAATTGCAACTAACGCATTGGATAGAGTGGTTATACTTATATGAAGTAAAACTAATGGTAAAACTAAATTCAGATTATTTTTGTTCAATGAACTTTAGATTTTTTCCCATGGAAACACTATCCACGAGGGTGTTTCTGATTTATCAATAACCTTACCTTTATAATCTACTCTAAAATCACTGGAAATATTATCAACCAAAACTGCATAGCGCACCTTTTTACTTTTATCAATTATATTTTTTTTAATAAAATTAAAAGTAGCTCCTGTATCATTTATATCATCGATGATTAAAATAGTTTTATATCTATTAATTGAATGTTTTAAAACATCTAAATTCGGTTTATTATTGCTATCTCTTAGTTGAACATCAATTACTTTATGAGGAATTTTGATAGCATGAGATAAATAAACTCCTGGGACACAACCTCCTCTGTTTATGCTGAGAATAACTTCAGGCATCCATGTTGAACTTTGTATCTGTTTTGTGATATCCAATAAGGCGAATTGCATATCTTCAATATTAAAATTAATTTTGATTACTCCCATTTATCTTTTATTAAGAATATCAAATTGATAGTTGTACTTAATAGTTATTACTTGATTATTTACTCTATCTATAAAGTCTTCATCTTCAATTAAGTTTAGTACTACAAATAGTCCAGTATTTGCATTTTTTAACCATCCAAACCTCGCATTAACTGAAGTTATATTGGAAATGTTATTATACTGAACAAGGCTTTGAAGGTAAATTCTTGGAGTAAAAGAATATGTGAACTTACCACCTGTTATCAATGCATTTATAGTTCCATTTTGAAGTTTTAATTTGTTATAATTTACTGTTATAGCAGAATTAAATCGATCTCCAAATCTAAAATTAATTGTATTTCTTGATGCAACCCTATTTCCTCCATAATACCCCCCAATAAATGTTCTTGTTGAGAAATACAATTGTTTATTTTTATTTGTGTAAACGACCAATTGAAGCTCTTTATGATTATACTCCCCTACAGGTATATTAACGCCATAAATTGAAAAATCTCTTAAAACTCCTTCAGTTGTGAAGTTTATTCCCGTATGAATTTCAAATCCACTTTTCCAAACCCAATGATTATCAACATGCAAAAAACTAGAAATCAAATCATTGTTAAAATTAAAATATCTTCGTCCAGAAACATGAGGCCTAACTTCAAGAAAATTTCCAGTATTTTTGGGTCTCCATTGTTTAAAAATAAGAAATTCGGGTTTTTTAAACGAATCTCTGAGTAAAAATCCCACTTCTGGATTAAATCCTTCACCAACCTCAGTGTAAGCCCCAAAAATTCTCCACCCGTCCCATGCATATTCTGCTTTAAAATTTAATGCGTGATCATCACTAGTTATATTTGGACTTGAGCTTTTTGATAGAAATCCTGTTATTTGAGCTTTTTTACCTAATCCCCATTTACCGTCTAAAGCAACTACTCTATTAAAATTATTAGTTTGGGTTCCTAGTTCAGATTTATTTATATAAATCCCTCCAATTGATGATCTACTTTTGGCAAAATCATGATTTACTCTGGCTACTGTAAAGTTATTCTCATGAATTCCTTCTGATCTAACTTCATCAGTATACATATTTAGTAAACCAATGTTTGTTTGCCCAATTTTTCCCGATATTCTTGAACCTCCTACTATAGGAACAACAGAACCATCATCACCTAATCCAATTCGTCTGCTAAAAAATAAATCTACCTCTCCAGGACTACCAACACTGAATTGACCAGCATTTTCTAAAAAAAAAGCTCTTTTTTCAGGAAAAAAAAGATTAAACCTATCGAGATTTACCTGTTGTTCGTCAACCTCTACTTGAGCAAAATCTGTATTATATGTCATATCTAGTGTCAATCCTGGTGTAAGACTATATTTTAAATCAACTCCATATTCTTGATTACTTGATTTTGAACTATTGGATTTGTTATTGATACTTTGAGTCAAAGCGTACGGAAAAATCTTAAGATTTTTGGGATTCTTAAGATTAATTTCATTCATTTTTCCAGCCAATGACAGTCTTTTAATTTCAAATGCAATGGGAAGCAGAGCCCAATAGGCTACTTCACTTGTTTTGCTAATATTTCTTTGAAAATTAATACCCCAAGTTTTGTCTTTTCCACTACCAAAACGGATGGTTCTCAATGGAATAGCAAATTCAGCGCTCCAGCCATAATCTCCAGTTTCAGTTTTGACCTCCCATGATCCGTCCCAATTAAGATTTGTTCCACCAACAACACCTCCTTGCTGCATATTACCTTCACCTTCGTTATCTATTTGTGCATCATATTCTACTCCAATTGAATTAGTTCCAAACAAAAATCCATTTTGTTGATCATTATACGTATCAATAATAAAAAGAAAACTGTCATCATCATTTAGATTAGAATCTCTTCTTGAATCAGAAACTACTATTTTTTGTGGGTCCTTATCAAAACATATTACACCAACGTAAAGCATTTTATTTGTGAATGCAATTCTAATTTCAGTTTTTTCTGAAGCAGGAGATCCATAGAAAGGTCTTGCTTGAAACAAACTTGTAAGTGGTTTTATTTCTTGCCAAGCGGGGTCTTGAATTATATTTCCATCAATTTCTGGTTCAGATGATAAATAATAAGCATTAAAATTAGGAGGATTATTTAAAGTTTGTGCATTCAAAAAAATAGTATTCAAAAAAATTAAATATGCTACTAGTCCTGATAAGCTACAAACTATTTTTTTCATTTTATCATAAAAACTAATCACAAATATCAAAACATATATTTAAAATAATATATGTTTTAGTAAATTATTTTAGATCAAGATTTTTTAACAATTTATGAATCGTATTTAATTTGTCATATCTTTAAATTAAAATAGATAATATGAGTAGTAAATTCTTTGGAAATAGGTTAGAAAAAAATATGCCTAAACAAAATAATAAGAAGACAGTCAATAAAAGTAACGTTGCTAAACGATCAACTGCAGTAAGAAAAACAGGAAGAGGAAGTTAATATGTAATGTTCTATTTAGTGCTTTTTCAATTGATAATCACATAATGTGAAAATTGACCATAAATTTCATAGACCCATATTGGATAATCAAACAGGGTAATCAAATTTTAAATTGTATGATAACATAAAATACTAGATCCATGAGAGAGATAATGTCTGTTGAGTATCAAATTCCCGGAAAAGATGAGATTACTAGGTATGAAAAAATTCATAATGTTTGTGTTGATTCTGCAGAACAAGGCTCAAAATTAGTTGCAAATGAAATTGCAAATTCAATAAGAAAGTCTTCAAAATCTAATTTTGTATTGGGTCTTGCCACTGGGTCTTCCCCAATTGGAGTTTACAAAGAGTTGGTCAGGCTTCACAAAGAGGACGGTTTGAGTTTTAAAAATGTGATAACATTTAATCTTGATGAATACTTTCCTATTGAAAAAAACAACGAACAAAGTTATTATAGCTTTATGCATCAACATTTATTTTCTCATATTGATATTGTTAAAAAGAACATTAATATTCCTGAAGGAAAAATTCTTGAGAAAGATATTTCTAATTATTGTGATAAATATGAAAAAAAAATTAGTTCTTTAGGCGGAATTGATTTTCAGCTTCTTGGAATAGGAAGAACAGCACATATTGGATTTAATGAGCCAGGTTCTAATCAAAATTCCTGTACACGAATTGTAAGTCTTGATCCTATAACAAGAGAAGACGCTGCCGAAGACTTTAATGGAATTGAGTCTGTTCCATCTAGGGCAATTACTATGGGAATAAGAACAATACTTAGTGCCAAGCGAATTATTTTATTAGCCTGGGGTCATAAAAAATCTGATGTCATATATAAGTCAATAGAAGGAGATATGGATCTTAATTATCCAGCTAGTTTTCTGCAAAAACATAATAAAACATCCTTCATTTTAGACAATGAGTCTAGCGCACAATTAACAAAATTTAAAACTCCTTGGCTAGTTAAAGATATTATTTGGACTGATGAACTTAAAAAAAAGGCAATTACATGGTTAAGTAAGAAAACAACTAAATCAATATTAAAATTGACTCAAAGAGATTATAATGAGAATGGGTTATCAAGTCTGGTAGTTTCCAGTGGTTCAGTTTATGATCTTAACATATGGATGTTCAATCAACTCCAAAAGACCATAACGGGTTGGCCAGGAGGGAAACCAAATAACGATGACACTGATCGTCCTGAGAGAGCGAATCCTTCTAAAAAACGTATTTTAGTTTTTAGTCCCCATCCGGATGATGATGTTATTTCTATGGGAGGTACAATTAAGCGTCTTCACGATCAAGGACATGATGTTCATATAGCTTATCAAACTTCAGGAAATATAGGTGTTTCTAATGAAGAGGCTTTAAAATTTATTGAAATAGCTAAATATTCATCTTCTAAAGAAATAATTATTATTGATAACCTAAATGATAAAATAAAAAATAAAACTAATTCAAAGTCAATTTTAACACTAAAGGGAGCAATAAGGAGAAGCGAATGTTTAGCTGCATCTCGCTATTTAGGTCTATCAGAGAGTAATTTACATTTCATGAATCTTCCTTTTTATGAGTCTGGGAAAATAAAAAAGAATGAACCAACAAAAAATGATATTGAGATAACTGTAAATCTAATTAAATCGATCAGGCCTCATCAAATTTTTGCTGCAGGAGATCTAGCTGATCCTCACGGAACCCATCGAATATGTTTAAATATTTTATTTGATGCTGTTAGTGAAATTAAAAATCAATCATTTATGAAATATTGCTGGATGTGGCTATACAGAGGTGCTTGGCAAGAATGGGAAATTGATCAAATAGAAATGGCCGTACCTATGAGTCCCAGTCAAGTTGTTCAGAAAAGAAATGCTATATTATTTCATCAATCTCAAAAAGATAAAGTAATGTTTCAAGGAGAAGACAATAGGGATTTTTGGTTAAGAGCTGAACAAAGAAATAAAAATACGGCTCAAGAATATAATCGTCTTGGTATGGCTGAGTATGAGGCTATGGAAGCATTTAAAAGATATATATTTTAAAAATAAAAAAATTAAAAATGAAGAAGTTTATAGGTATAATTGTTATTTCTTGTTTTGTGTCCTGTAGTCAGGAAAATGAATGGATTTATCTTTTTGATGGAAAAACCACTGATGGATGGAGAGGTTATAATTCTAAAGTAATGCCACCAGGTTGGTCGGTAAAAGACGGAGCTTTAATATTTGAAACTAAAAAAAGGTTAGATGTTGAATATAAGGGAGGAAGAGATATAATTTATGCAAATGAGGAGTTTGAAAATTTTGAATTATATCTAGAATGGAAAATATCAGAAGGAGGGAACAGTGGCATATTTTATCATGTTGTTGAGGGTTATAGCTCTCCATATGAGGCCTCACCTGAATATCAATTGATTGATGACTTAAAATGGGGAGAAATCAACAAAAGTTCACTTGAGAATTGGCAAAAGACAGCTGCTGATTATGCTATGTATAATGCAAATCAGACTGAAATCAAATCTGCAGGGAAATGGAATAATTCAAAAATTATTTTTACTCCATCAAAAGTTGAACACTGGCTAAATGATAAATTAGTTCTTTCATTTACCCCGTGGTCTGATGATTGGTACAAAAGAAAAGAGAGTGGTAAGTGGAAAGATTTTCCTGATTATGGAAAAAATAAAAAAGGATTTATTGCATTGCAAGATCATGACAGCCCTCTGTCATTTAGAGAAATAAAAATAAAAAAATTATGAATAAAAGAACCTTCTTAAAATCAGCAGCAACTATAGCTTCAACTGCACTTTTTCCTTCAGTTGGATGGGCTTTTCCCAAAAATAAAAGATTAAGAACAGCTCATATAGGCGTTGGAGGTATGGGTGCAGAAGATTTAAAAGCTATTGCTTCGCATGGTTTAGTTGATGTTCTAGCACTATGTGATGTTGATTCAAATGCTTTGAATGCTGCAAAATTGATTTACCCAAGTGCTAAAGCTTTTTCTGACTATCGTGATTTGTTTGAAACATTTGGAGATCAAATCGATGCAGTTATAGTTTCTACTCCAGATCATACTCATGCTCCTGTATCGCTTATGGCTATGGATATGGGTAAAGCTGTGTATTGTCAAAAACCACTTACACATCATATATCAGAGGCTAGAAAAATGGCAGAGTTGGCTAATAAAAAAAACTTAGTTACTCAAATGGGTATTCAGGTTCACTCTTTCTATGATTACAAATTAGCAACTTTATTAATTCAGTCTGGAATTATTGGAAAAGTAAACTGTGTTCGAGCATGGTCACCAAAAAACTGGGGGTATGACGGCTCTTCACCAAAGAGTTTTGATACCGTTCCTTCAAATTTAGACTGGAACCTTTGGTTGGGCACAGCTAAAAAACACCAATTTAAGGAAGGTGTTTATCACCCAAGTAATTGGAGAAAGTTGGTTGATTTTGGATGTGGAACATTAGGAGACATGGGTGTGCATATTTTTGATACTCCATATAACGCTTTATCGCTGGATGTTCCCAAAACAATTAAAAATGAATGCAGATTACCTAATGGATTTGGTTTTCCAGAAAATAATAAGGTAACCTATATATTTCCTTCTACTAATTATACAACAAATGAATTAAAATGGGTATGGTACGATGGAATTGGAGCCCCAGAAAAACATACTGATTTTTTATTACCAAATAATGATAAATTGCACGATCAAGGAGCCATGTTTATGGGGGAAAAAGGGAGACTTTATCTCCCGCATTTTCAGGAGCTTCCTAGGCTTATTATTGACGGTAAGTATGTTGAAATTGATGTAGAAAAGTTTGGTCTAGGAATGCCAGTAAGAGATTATGGATCAGAGAGTAAAAAACATTATCATGAATTTATAGATTCTTGTCTGGGAAAAGCCAGTTGTTCAGCTCCCTTTTCATATGGTTCTAAATTAACTGAGACAATTCTTTTAGGAGTAATTGCAGGTCGGTTTCCTGGAAAAACACTTCACTGGGATAAAGATCAATCAAAATTTTCGGAAAATGAAGCCAATCAGTTTATAGATGGAAAATATCGAGAATTTTAATTTTTATTAAATCCCGGTCCTTTGACAAATTTACCTGATAAAACTCCAGTATGTTGTCCATTTTTTAAGACCTGTTGTCCATTTACAAATACATGTTCAATTCCCTCTGCATATTGAATAGGATCGTTAAAAGTAGCATTATCTTTTACTTTTTCCGGGTCAAAAACAACAACATCAGCAAAGTACTTTTCTTTAAGTAGACCTCTATATTTTAAACCTAAATTTTTTGCGGGTAAACCTGTTAATTTTCTAACTCCCTCTTCAAGACTTAATAAGCTCTCATCTCTAGAGTATTTTCCAAGCACACGAATAAAACTTCCAAAAGCTCTTGGGTGGGTTCTGAAACCGTCAGGTGGATTTGAATAAGAGCCTGCATCTGAACAAAATGACATCCACGGAAGTTTTATTTTTTTTCTAATATTATCTTCACTCATGCTAAAATAGATACATTGAATCCTACTATCATCCTCAATAACTAAATCTACGATTGCTTCTTCTGGGGTTTGATTTCTTTTTTTTGCTGCCTCTGCAATCGTCATTCCCATATATTTCTTAGCCATAGAATTTTTATTAAATCCTACCATTAGAATTCCTTCAGGAGATTGATCTTTAAGCTCGATTTTAATATCTTCAATTACTCTTTTTCTGGGACCTGCTTCCTGCATTCTATTTATCCAAGCCCTATGACCTCCTTCCTGAATCCAAGTTGGTATTACACCTGTTAGACCGGTTGATGAAGCATTATAAGTATACATGTCAGCTGTAATATTTAAACCCTCAGATCTTGCTTTTTCAATTTTATCAATCATTTCATCTAAAAGTTCCCAATTTGCTTCTCTTGAAGCTTTTAAATGGTAAATTTCAGCTGGTATATTTGCTTCTCTTGAAATTGTAATTAATTCATCTATTGCTTCTAAAACCTTACTACCTTCACTTCTTATATGTGAAATGTACATACCATTATATTCAGAAGCAACTTTACTTAATGAGATCAGTTCAGTTGTGCTCGCATAGTCAGCAGGAGCATATATTAGTGATGAACCAATACCCATTGCCCCTTCTTTCATACTTTCTCTCACTAACTCTTTCATTTTATTTAATTCGTCTAAAGTTGCCTTTCGATTATCATACCCAACCTCCTGAATCCTAACTGTTGTTGCTCCTAAGAAAGAAGCAATATTTGTTGAAACTCCATTAGTCTCTAATTTTTCCATGGCACCACCAAATGAAATATAACTTGAACTATCCTTTACACCCTTGGGGCCTGGAGATGTTCCTTCCCCAAAAACCTCAAGAGTCACCCCTTGTTTAATATCGCTAATGGATCTTCCATCTTTTAATAAAGAATTATATGCCCAGCTTAGCATGTTAATAAATCCAGGAGAAATTGCTTTTCCCTCAGCATCTATTATTTTTTTTGAATCAAAATTTTTTAAAGGACCAACATATAATATTTTCTCATTTTTAATTGCAACCGATCCTAAATATGGCTTTTCTCCCGATCCGTCGTATATCATTCCGTTTTTAATTAATATATCACAGAAGGAAGTATTTTGATTACAGCTAATTAGAAGTAAAAAAAATAACAGATTAAATAATTTTTTTTTCAACATGACTTAAGTATTTGATTATAAATATATTAAAATATTATCCGTTTTATTATTGTTTTAACTATTGTTACTATTATAATTATAACATTAAAAAAAAACCCAAATTTATTTTATATTTATACCTAGTATAATCCAAATTTCATGGATAATAATTCATCCAAGGAGATTATTTTCAAAGGTTTAAAAAAGATATATAACTATTTTTTTTATTTTTTAATTATTATCTTTTTTTTTATGATATTCTATTTAAGTGATAATTCTCCGAGGGAAGAAAAGATTGATTTAGGTATTTATTCTATGAACTATGATGTAAATACTCTACCTGAATCTAGAACGGGTAAAGAGATTAAATATGGATATAAAATATTCGAAGAAACATATAAAATACTTGGTAAAGATTCCCTTGAATTTTCTATTGTTGGAAATTCTTTGTCTTGTACAAACTGTCACCTAAATGGTGGGACTCAGCCTTTTGCAATGCCACTTATTGGTGTTGATAAACGATTTCCTCAATATAGAGGAAGAGAAGATGTGATTGGAAGTCTAGAAGATAGAATAAACGGTTGTTTTGAAAGAAGCATGAATGGATCAAGATTAAAAAATGACAGCAATGAAATGATAGCAATTGTATCTTATATAAATTGGCTGGGACGATATGTAAAATCAAATGAAGTTATAGCTGGAAAAGGTTTAAAACAAATTGATTATCCTAATCGCAAAGTTGATTTAGCTAAAGGTGAAATAGTTTTTAACAGGGTTTGTGTCGAATGTCACGCCGCAGATGGTCAAGGACAAAAAAGTGATCAGTTCACCTATCTCTACCCACCTTTATGGGGACCAAATTCATATAATAATGGTGCAGGGATGACCAGAGTTTTAACTGCTGCAACTTTTATAAAATATAATATGCCTCAAGGAGTAACTTTTGATTCTCCAACACTTACAGATGAGGAGTCCTACGATGTTGCAGGATATATTAACCAACAACTTAGACCTCAAAAAAATAATTTAAAGGAAGATTTCCCTGACCTAAAGAAGAAACCGATGTCAACTCCATACCCTCCTTATACTGATTCGTTTTCTCAATTACAGCATCAACTTGGTCCCTTTCAACCAATTTTTGATTTTTATAAAACAGAGTATAACATAATAAAAAGTAAATAACCTTAAATTAATAAATATGAAAACAAATAAATCTAGAAGATCATTTTTTGCAACACTTGCATTAGGAGTTAGTGCATCAGCTTTTCCAATGATGGTCAAAGAATTTGAAAATATAGAAAAACTGCCAGAGCTTAATAATCTTGATCCAAAAGATGCAGAAGAGTGGTTTAAAAAAATAAAAGGAACTCATAGAATAGCTTATGATGGTAGTACTCCTCACGGAGGATTACCCATAATATGGAATTGGGCATTTTATAAGTCAAATAATGAAACAGGATCTCCTGATAGTGATATAACTGCAATGACTGTTCTCCGTCATACTGCAATTCCATTTGCACTAAATTCTGATATTTGGAATAAATACCAACTTGGAGAAGTTTTTGAAATTAACGATAATTCAACTGAAAAACCCTCACTAAGAAATACAGTTTACGAACCTCAAGAGGGTGATTTTCCCCCACTTGGAATTGATGGTATTATGCGTATGCAAGAAAGAGGAGCTCTTTTTTGTGTTTGTAATTTGGCAATTGGAGTTTATAGTGGAGTTATTGCAAATAAGATGAACTTAGATTCCAATGATGTATATAATGATATGGTTAATGGGGTTCTTCCTGGAGTTCAACTAGTACCTTCAGGAGTATGGGCATTGGGAAGAGCTCAACAAAATGGATGTGGTTATATATTTGCTGGAAATTAAAATTTAATGAAGTTTCTGAGAGAATTTTTGATGTTGTTTTTGGCAATATCACTTGGTTTTTTTGTAGAGAATTACAGAGAAGAATTATATGAAAAAGATCGTGAAATGGATTTTATTAATTCATTTAAAAACGATTTAGATAATGATATTAAAGATTTAGATATTCTTATAGCTAGAAGAAAACAAAGAGAAATTCAAATTGATTCGATTTATATAATTTTTAAAACTGAAAAATTTGAAGAATTATCAAATGATCTTTATTATTATGCCAGATATCTTCCTAGGCCTGCAAGATTCTTCGCAAATAACTCATCAATTGAACAATTAAAAAACTCTGGAAGTTTAACACTTATCAAAAATCAAAAAGTTATTGATACTCTTTTGGATTACGATGACAATTTTAAATTTATCGATTATATAAGGGAGAGAGAAGAATATTTAGTTAGAAGAATTTTTGATCAGATAAATATAATTTTTGACCCTTATGTTTTTGACAAAATGAGTTTATATGATATTGAATTCACAAAACCAAAAGGAAGAGTTAGTATAAATTATTCTGATATTAAAACTAATAAAACTTTTTTGAGTAATTTGCAATATCTTAAAACAGTCAATAAAGCTCAGCTTGGATGGTTTTCTGAACATAGAAAAAGAGCAACAGTGATTTTCGAATTTTTAGACACTATTTATGAAAATTAATCTTAAAAGAGATTAAACATAATAAAAAGAGGTATATTTGTAATATATATAAATTACTAGATTAAGTAATTTTATAAAAAAAATACAAAGAAGTTGTGTGTTGCAATTCTTAATAGAATAAGCAACTAATGAGAAGCTTTCCTTTAAAATGGAAGGCTTTTTTATTTATAATGACTACAGACAGGAATATAAATCTAAATTTTTGCTAATCAATAACTATAAATAAAATATTTTTTGTTTATTCGTTGGATTTTATTAAATAAACAAAATTTAAAATGAAAAATTACAAATATAAATTACTTATTGCAGTTTTAGCTTTTACACTGTTTTCCTCGTGTTATGGGGATGACGGTGATGCATTAGTTGTTGATACTGTCGTAACACCAGACCCTACTCAACCTGTAAATCCTGACCCAGTAACTCCAGTTACACCAGTTGCACCAGGAGTAAATGTTATTAATGACTTTGAATCATCACAAGGAGTTTTCCTAGTATCTGATGGGGTTACTTCATTTGTAAATTCGGCTTTTGCAGGGCAAATTGTAAATTCTGGAGCAGCATATGAAGCCGCATCAATTCTTCCTTCTAATCGAATAGACATGAGCAGTTCTGATTCACAGATTATATCATTTGATTTCTATCAGGATACTGCTGCTGAAGTTGGAATTCTTGCTAAACTTGAAGGACAACCATCAGGAAGTTATCCTGTGGAAGTTTTAGTTACTGCATCTGGATCAGGTTGGAGAACTCTAACTTTTGATTTTGGATCTAACAGAGTTAATAGTTATCCATATGGAGATGGACAACCAGAGGCACAACCTTTATCTGATTTGACTAATTATTCCAAACTCGCAATATTTATTGGTTTTGGAACTGAAACAATGGGTACATTTTTAATTGATAATATAACAGGAGGACAAGTTGGTGAATCTGTACCAGATACTGATTCGGACGGATTGATAGATACAGTAGATACTTGTCCAGCAGATGCAGGAGATATTGACAATAACGGATGTCCAGTTGTAATAGTTCCTGTCGCAGCTCCAGAAACTCCATCAGTTTCATCAACAAATGTAGTTTCTATATATAGTGCTGCTTACACTGCTCCAGTTGCTGTTTCAGAATGGTCAACTTCTTGGGGTCAAGGAACCACTCATACCACTGTAAATATAACCGCGTCTTATTCTGTTCAACAATATACCTTTGCTGATTTAGGAAGTGGAAAATACACAGGAATAAATATGGCTTCAGGTGTTGATGCATCAGCTACAAATAATATTCACGTTGATGTTTGGTCAGCGGATTCTTCATCATTCAAATTAAAAATAGTTGATTTTGGTGCCGATGGAGCGTATGGTGGCGGAGATGATGTTGAAGATATTAAAGAAATAGTTATTTCTGCAAATACTGAGTGGGTAGGAGTCGATATTTCATTATCTGACTATCCATTACTAACCACAAAAGGAGCAATTTCTCAATTTGTAATTGAGGGTACATCAGACGGAACTATTTTTATTGATAACCTCTACTTTTATTCAACTGCTATAGGTGCAAGTCCAAGTTCATCTGCTTCAATTCCGAGTATTGCAGCAGCAAATGTTGTTTCGATTTTTAGTGAAACTTATACAGCTCCGGTTGCAGTTACTAGATGGTCAACTGATTGGGGGAAAGGAACAACTCATTCAACAGAAGAAGTCGTAACAGGGGATTTTGTTCAAAAATATTCTTTTGTAGATGGAGGAGAAGGTCGTTATACAGGAGTTGATATGGCATCAGGCGTAGATGCAAGTAACTCTAATAACTTCCATCTTGATGTGTGGTCAGCTGACCTTAGTTCTTTTAAAATTAAAATTGTTGACTTTGGAGCAGATGGTGCTTATGGAGGAGGAGATGATGTTGATGGAGGAGAAACAGAAATTACTATAACTACCAGTAATCAATGGCAGGGAGTAGATATTGACTTATCAACTCTAACTTCTCTAACAACCAAAGGTGCTATTTCTCAATTTGTCATTGTGGGAACAGCCGATGGGACCGTTTATATAGACAATCTTTATTTCAATAACTAATAATTGGATTATATTTAAGATTAAAAAAGAGCCATTAATTTAATGGCTCTTTTTTAATTAAAACAACAATTATCTAATTTCAATTGTTGTACTCTTATTTGAAATCATTATTTCAAATTTTCCTGGCTCAACAACCCTTTTATTATGTTGATTTACAAATGAAAGCTCTGAGACTGGTAGTTTGAATTTTACAATTTTAGACTCATTGGGTAATATTTCAATTTTCTTAAATCTTCTTAATCTTTTGACATCTGGTGTAATTGATGCATAATGATCTTTAGAATATAATTGAACTGTTTCTTTACCTGCTTTAGTTCCAGAATTTTCTATTTTAATAGAAATTTCAATATTTTCATTTTTAGTAAAATTATTTTTGTTAATAATAATGTTATCATACTCAAAAGAAGTATAGCTTAAACCAAAACCAAATTCAAAAAGGTTTTGAACCTTACCAACATAATTATAGGCCCCTTGACTATTATTTTGAATATCTGATGGTTTATAATTATATGGCACCAAAGAATTAACGAAAGCTGGATAAGAATAAGGAAGTCTACCAGAGGGGTTAACCTCTCCAATTAAGACATCAGATAATGCGTTTCCTCCTTGGTTTCCTGGAAGGTATATGTTTATTATTCCATCTGCTAATTCTGCTATATCAGAAATTATTCTTGGTCTTCCGCTATTGATAACTAAAATTATTGGAGTTGATGTTTTTGACAACTCTTTTACTAATTTTTTCTGCAATGAATTTAAATTCAAATCGTTTAAATCTCCGGGTTTTTCTGTATATGAGTTTTCTCCAATACATAAGATAACCACATCTGATTTTTTTGCTTCCTCAATTGCTTCAAGCATATTATCCTCAAACTGATCGTAGTATTCATATTTAGGTATTTTATCATAGTCCTGGTTTAGCGGATAAGAAACACCAGGGATATGTGTAACATTATTTTCTCCAAAATCTTCTAATATAGCCTCATAAATAGTATTATATTTTTCCGCAAACTTGTCTGCTTTTTCTCCTTGCCATGAATAAGTCCAAGCCCCATTTAATGTTCTCATACTATTAGAATTAGGTCCTGAAACAAGAATTTTCACTCCTTTTTTTAGTGGTAGTATAGAGTTTTTGTTTTTCAGAAGAGTAATTGCTTCTGCAGCAGAGTCATATGATAGTTGTTCACTCTCAACAGAATTAAAAGCAGCATAGTTTTTATAATTTGAATTAGGATTATTAAAAAGATCAAGTTCATATTTTAAGGTAAGAATCCTTCTAACCGATTCATCAATTCTAGATATACTTATTGATCCTTCATTAACTAGTTCATACAAATTATCACAAAACTCTTCATACTCATATGGTATCATAGACATGTCAATTCCTGAACTTATAGCCATTTTTATAGCTTCTTTTATTGATGAAGCTACTTTGTCTCTAGCGTGTAACTTATTTATATCTTCCCAGTCAGTTATAACAACTCCTTTAAAATTAAGCTCATTTCTAAGAATATCAGTCAAAATATATTTGTCGGCGTGAGTGGGTATACCGTTAATTAGTCCAGAATTAATCATTACACTTTTAGCACCCATATCAATAGCAGATTTAAATGCAGGAAGATGAAGTTCTCTAAGAGCATGTTCGGGTATAAAAGAGGGTGTTCTATCTTTTCCAGAAATTGTAGTTTGATAACCTAAAAAATGTTTTAGCGTGACTGCAACATTGTTTGGATTTGAAATATCATTATTATCACCTTGATACCCTTTTATCATCTGATTTCCCATGAGAGTTGCTAAATATGGATCTTCACCAAATGTTTCAAATTGTCTTGGAAATCTTGGGTCTTGACCAAGGTCAAGAACTGGAGAAAAGTTCCAGGGAATTCCACATGATCGTATTTCATAAGCAGCAACCTTGGCCATATTAAAAGCATTTGTAGTATTCCAAGTTGCAGCTGTTGTAATTTGTTGAGGAAACATTGTTGCATTTGAGGTATAAGTTGCTCCGTGAATTCCATCAATTCCGTATATAACAGGGATTCCAAGTCTACTTTCTTTCATTGAAATTTGTTGAATTTTTGCAATAATTTCATTCCATTTTTTATTTGATCTTGCAGTATTATTTGTAGCATTTAATACAGATCCTACTTTGTACTCTAAAATAGCTTTCCTTGCTTTATTTAAATCGATCATCAAAGGTTCATATGAGGACCATTTATTTGGACCCTTCGCTATTACTGTTAGATTAATTTGAGCCATTTGTCCAATTTTTTCTTTTAAAGTCATCTTATTTAATAATCCATTGACTTTAGCCTCAATGTTTGAATTGCTCTGAGCGCTTAATATAAATCCTAAAAGGAAAAAAGTAATTTTTAATGTTTTTTTTATCATTTGTATGTATTTATTATTGATATACTCTCACATAATCTATCTCCATCGTGGCTGATGTAAAATTCGGATCAATATTATCATTGGTAAAGTCTCCACCCATTGCTACATTTAAGATTAAAAAGAAGGGTTGATTAAATGGCATAGAGTTGTTAATCGTAAAATCATGGTGTTTTTTGTCATCAACAAAAAATTCCATTTTATTAGAACTCCATACTATTTTATAGATGTGGAAATCTGAAGTAACATTTTCAATTAACTGATCTCCTCTTAAAAAATAATGATTCCCATCAGAATTTGCCAAATGTACTGCTGATGAAACCAGTCCTGATTGACCATCACCATGCTCCATTATGTCTGCTTCACCACAAAAAGGCCACCCAACACTATCAATATTTTTTCCAAGCATCCAAAGGGCTGGCCATGTTCCTTGTCCTTCAGGAAGCTTTGCTTTTATATGAACTTCTCCATATTTAAAATCAAACAAATTTTGTGTTGTCATTCTTGCTGAGGTGTAATTTTTTTGCTCATAATCTTCCTTTTTGGCAATTATTTTAAGGATACCATTTTCAACAACGGAGTTTTCTCTTCTATCTGTGTAGTATTGATCTTCATTATTCCACCAGCTTCCATTATTTGGGGGAATAGTTTCAAGAAACCAATTTTTTGATGATGGAGCTCCATCGATATCAAATTCATCTGACCAAATAAGTGATGGTTCGGAAGTCGAATCGATTATCTCTTGAGATGAAACCTCTTCTTTTGAAGAACAAGAACACATAAGAACTATAATAAATAGATTTAAATTTTTCATTTTTCAAATGAGTTTTTTAGTTTGCAAATATAAAATTTCTTATTCTAAGATCATCAAACTATTTTATGAAGATTTCTTAATAAAAGATATTTAGAAAAAGTCTAAATGATATTATTTTTACGAATTTTTTACATTCGTATATTTGCATATTAATGAATAATATGATTAATAAGTTTAGTGATATAAAAGAGTTCATTTTAAAAATAGGACTGGTATTTATATCATTTATGATTTCTCGATGGTTATTTTTATTTTTTAATTCCGATATCATTAAGGTAGAAAATTTATCAGAAATATTATTTCTTAGCTACTACGGATTAAAGTTTGATTTAGCTGCAATAATTTATCTAGAAGCTATTTTTATTATATTATTTTTTTTTCCTGGAAGACCAAATTCTAATTATTGGTATAACAAACTCTTAAATTTTTTCTACTTTTTTGGTGGACTAATTGGGCTTCTATTAAATTTTATTGATTTTGCTTACTATAGGTTTAATTTAATACGAATTAATGCAAAGTTTTTTGAAGCAATAGAGAACGAGAAAAATAAGGTCAAATTAATATCTCATTTTATTATTGATTACATACATATTATAATCCTATTCATAATATTCTGTGGATTATGGATATATGCTTATCGTTTAATTAAGGTTAGCAGCTACAAAAGAACATTTAGCGTCTCAAGTTTTTCAAAATCAATATTAACCTTTTTGATTGTAATTATATTATGTATTGGTGGAATAAGAGGAGATTTTAAAAAAAGTACTCGTCCAATTACCCTAATTCATGCCATGGAAAAAGTAGATAATCCTCAGCATGCAGATTTAATTTTAAATTCTTCTTTTACGGTTATTAGAACAATAGGAAAGACAAGTTTTAAACCAACTAATTTATACACTAAAAATCAAATAAATAGTATAATTAAACCGATTAAAAAATATTCCAAAGTAAAAAATGACACTCTAAAACCAAATGTTATGATAATTATTTTGGAAAGTATGGGAAGAGAGTACTGGGGTAGTTTAAATTCAGATGATAAAATTCCAAATTACAAGGGTTATACTCCCTTTTTAGATTCTTTGGCCAACAATAGTCTTATTTTTCCAAATTTTTATGCAAATAGCAGAAAATCTATTCATGGAATGCCAGCAATATTAGCTGGTGTTCCATCATTTGAGACTGCATATACATCTTCACCATATTCTAATCAACCAATAGAATCTATAGTTTCTGTTGCTAATAGCTTAGGATATAATACATCCTTTTTTCATGGGGCTAGTAATGGTTCAATGGGATTTTTAGGTTTCTCAAAAATATTGGGATATGATAATTATTATGGAAAAGATGAATATAATAATGATTCAGATTTTGATGGTTATTGGGGGATTTGGGATGAACCTTTTTTTCTATTTACAAAAGAAATTATTGATAAAACCGAAGAGCCATTTCTAACTACTTTGTTTACTGTAACTTCACATGATCCTTATATTATTCCTGAAGAGTATGAAGATGTCTTTGAAAAGGGTTTTGTTCCGATGCACCAGACAGTTGGATACACAGATTTTGCAATTAAAAAATTTTTTAGTGAAGCAAAAAACGAACCATGGTTTGAAAATACTGTTTTTGTATTCACTGCGGATCACGGTAATCAAACTCACTATCCCTATTATGAAAAAATAATTAATCGTTTTGCAAATCCTTTAATGATTTATTGGCCAAATGGAAACTTAAAGGGTATCTCAAATAGACTTGGTCAACATATGGATATTTTTCCAACCATAGTTGATTTAATTGGATATGATAAACCTTTTAGAAGTTGGGGAACAAGTTTAATTACTGATGATGAAACAGATTCATTTGTTGTAAATTTTTTTGGAGGTGGTAGCTATTTTATGATGAATAATGAATATATAGTTGTTTCAAATGGTGAAAAAACAATTGGATTTTATGATGCAAATGATCACGACTTAAAAGTCAATCTAATAGATAAAACAAATAAGAAAATGGATGATTTATCTCTTAAATTCAATCTTTTTCTTCAAGATTACATGAATAGAATAGTTCAAGGAGATATGTTTTACAAATCAAGTGATGAGTAAATACTTTTTTATAATTAATCCAGTAAATAAGACTAAAGCAAACTCTTTAGAGAGAGAAATTCATTCTTTTTTTTCTAATAGAAAAGATGATTATCAAATTAGTTTTTCTAATAACTCTATTCATATAAAACAGTTAACTACTTCAGCAATAAATCAAAAAGTAGATGTTATTATTGCTTGTGGAGGTGATGGAACCATCAGTGAGATTGGTCAGGATTTAATAAATAAAAAAATTAAACTTGGAATTATTCCAATAGGATCAGGAAATGGAATATCAGGACACTTTAAAATCCCTCACAATTTCAGTAAAGCACTTGAGATAATTGTAAATGGATATAGTCAGAAAATGGATGTTGGAAAAGTTGACAATAAATATTTCTTCAGTAATATTGGTTTTGGAATAGAAGTAGAATTTATTAGACATTATACTAAAAGTAATATCCATGGTTTATATGGGTACATAATTTCATTTATTAAATCTTTATTTTCATACAAAGCCTCGGTTTTTCATATTGAAGTTGGAGACGAGAATATTTCAAATAAACCTCACGTTTTAATGATATCAAATACTAATAAACAAGGATACGGAATAAGTATATCTAAAAATGCCAAAACTAATGATGGTTTTTTAGATTTAACTATGATCGATAAAACCAATATGATTTATATAAATTATTTAATTTTTAAAATTCTATTTGGTTTTTCTATTGCGGACAATAATAAAGTAAAATATATGGAATTAAAAGATTTTAAAATCAAATCAAAAGACTACTTTATAAAATTTCAAATTGATGGAGAATATAATTTTTCTATTAAGAATGAACTCACTATTTCAGTTGTTCCAAATGCAATTGATGTTTTATGTTAGAAACTAAGAATGATTTTTTACATTTGAAACAACACATGGTTTTAATGATAAATTTTTACTGATTAATTGATAATTATGGAATTTATAATCGCTTTTTTATTTTTTTTAGTTTTGGCCTTGGTGTATTTTGTTTTCATTCTTAAAAACAATACCAATTCAACAAAAACCTCTGATTTAATGAATTTTTCAGACTCTTTAACTAATCAAATTCAAGAAATTAGAAAAGAAATAGATAAAAATTCAAAGGACACAAGAGTTGATTTAGAGTCTAAACTTAATGATATTAATAAGCAAATGAATGACTTTACAAAGTCCTCTACTTCTAATATGTCTAATCAATTTAAACAATCTAATCAGGTCATAAAAGAGGTAACAAGTGAATTAGAAAAAATAAAAGGCACAAATGAGCAGGTCCTCAGTTTTGCAAATCAAATGAAGACATTAGAAAAAATTCTTGGAAATCCAAAACAAAGAGGAATTTTTGGTGAAATTCAATTAGAAAACCTTTTGGCAAACGTTTTGCCTCCGGGATTATTTGAGATGCAATATTCTTTTAGTAATTCCGAAGCAGTTGACGCAATAGTAAGAGTAAATGAATATATTATACCTATTGATGCAAAATTTTCATTAGACAATTATAATAAAATGCTCGAATCATCAAGTAAAGATGAATTGGATGATTTAGAAAAAAAATTCAAGACTGATATAAAAAATAGAATTGACGAAACTGCAAAATATATTAGGCCTAACGAAGGAACAGTTGATTACGCATATATGTTTATCCCAGCAGATGGACTATATCAAGATCTACTTAATAGTAGAGTGGGATCATTAAAAATTAATCAACAAGATTTAGTTTCATATGCTTTTCA